>Ga0126342_10002125_pt1 | contig 30116 bp, 24 predicted proteins | sample Cyp1metagenome_FD_92528 | JGI IMG/M metagenome (GOLD analysis project Ga0126342, IMG submission 92528) | Coral microbial communities from Lord Howe Island, Old Settlement Bay, Australia - Cyphastrea 1 metagenome | ecosystem: Host-associated > Invertebrates > Cnidaria > Coral ...
CATGGAACAATTGAAGAAAACTATGGAAACATTGAAGAAAACCATGGAAAAATTGAAGAAAACCATGGAAAAATTGAAGAGGCACGAACCCCAAAAAAAATTCCAAAACTGTAAAAAAAAAAAATACCAAAAACAATTCTGCACCCTTTGTAATCCAAATCCCGGATGCTCAAGCTCTCAATGTCACGATCCAAAGTTCGAAGTCCAGCCTGGTTTCTATTTCACGTTTTTCAGAGCTGGTGTTCCATCCAAAGTATGTTTAAGGCGGGGTGGTATCCCGACGTAAAACGTGGTTATATTCAATCCATGGTATTCCATGGGTGTTCTAACCACAACATATGCACCCCGAAGTCTATATTATATATATATATTATATTATATATATGTATATTTGTGTTGCTTAAGAATGGGGGATCCCTATTTCACCATACTTGCTGAAATACAATTTGACTATTTGACTTTGACAGTTTCTTTTTGGGGCCAAATCATCCAGATAATCCAACAAGCATCGCCTTGGTTTATAGCAACCATGTATAACCACAATTTTTGTTGGGACATACCATAACCCATTCAACTCTGGGCATGTGCATATGTATACAATATATATTTAGATGCATGTAGATGTTTATGTACGAATATATCCACTTGCAAAACCTATTTGGGTATTTCCTCAAATGGTGGTACCCCAAAGTGGATAATTCCGAAATACCTTTTCGTATTTTGCACGGCATTTTATACGATGTTTGAATCATCGTTTCGGGAGACCAATGCCAACATCTTTCAACATCTTTCAATGCCATAATGACACAACGTTACACACAAACCCCAAACAGCAGAAAAGTGAGGTTTTTCTGGTCATTGATACGGGGCGATATTTGTAAAATTTACCCTCTGGTAAACATACAAAAAACTATGGAAAATCACCATGCATTTTTCCTGGGTAAATCCACTATTTCTATGGCCATTTTCAATAGCTATTTTGACATAACCAGAGGGTATGATGGTTATCTCCAGGGTATCCACGGACCGTCCACGGATAGCACTACCAAAGCCTGCGCTCAGGTGGATTCTCACAGCTGGCGGTTGCGCGGCAGAGGATTGGTGAAAAAAAACCAGCTGTCGCTGTCTGGACCTGCAAATGGCTATAATGTCAACCCCGGATTTTGCTAAAGCATGGTTTATTAATTAGGGGGGTACTCAGTACTCCTCCAATAGTCATAATATGTATTAATATGTCATTTCATCTCATACTTTTATGGTATCCCCCCAATTAAACAGCCGTAAACGGGGTTTATTAATCCAGGGTTGACATTACCCATCAAGTAACAAATTTCATGGGATGATGATCAGCCGTGTAACAAAAAAGGGTAGCGCTTCAGGAACCATATCTCGGCTGTTTTGTGCCCAGATGTGTCTTCTCTCACATTGAGATGGTGGTTTGCAGCCAGGATTTTGGGGACTAATCCAGGTCCGAAAAATGGAAGGACTCGAGATATTTTTCAGCAAAACATGGTGGAAACCAAGAATTTCACATCAACTCATTCGTCTTGTCGCAGGAAGTTGGTCGTTTTGAATCCTTCTATGGTGCCGAGTGCGTTTCTGTTGTGTGTATTGATTCATACTGGGACAAGTGAAGTTCAACTGGCATTTCTGACTAACCATCTTCATCGCGATCACAATCAGCATTGATTATGATGATGCTCGCATTCATCAACATCATCATCATCATCATCATCATCTTCTTCTTTTTCGCCAGGTACTGATTCAACTATGAACGGTGACAGTGTTCGCCCCTGTTTAGAATATTTGGATATATTTGGGATCAACAAATTAAATATCAAGGATACCACTCTTTGTCAGATTTTACACTTTGTCACTATTGATTGTTGACCATGCAAAGTCACAAGTCATGTCTCCTTTTGAAGAATGCAAGATGTTTTACAAACTAAAGGTCCATCACGGTGTGCAAAGAAAATGGGTAAAGCCCATCAACATCATAGATGTCCTTTTCCCATTGGTTGGTTGATTAATAGATGGGTTTGAAGGTTCACCCCTTTAACAATCTTTAACAACAGGTTTGTTTGATGATAGATGGGATTAACCATCTCCCGGACTCCCGGCCCCTCTATTTTTATCAAAAGGACATTATTCTGGATAAATTATAACGACCTCACTGTTCTCCCTCACTATAATCATAGTCAGTAAGGGTTAGTGAAATCCCCAAATGGCCAGATAATCATATTCAGGTTAGTGAAATATGATAATTTACCCAGATATATCATGATTTTATAGAGGGTCATTTGGTTATTTAACATAGCCATGGAAAATGGCCCATTTATAGATGATTTTCCCATTAAAACCTCCATTTATGAGGGATTTTCCATGGCTATGTTAAATAACTAGAGGGTAAAATAGCCTCAACATGGTTATCCCAAAGATCAACATAAGGTAACCAGACACTCAATCCCCAGATTTGGACAGCTCGTAAACGTAAAAACAAAAAACAATTTGTGGAAAGATCCACCATGGTGATTTCATAAAAAAAACTCACTATACTCACTATTTAACTATGGTCATTTTCAATTTAGCAATGTTTGTATTGTTTTTACCAGATGGTAATACGGGATGATTCAAAAACTACACCTGGTGACCTAGTCGTCTTGGCTTGACGGCTTGACCCATCCCGATTAGAAATGCAAAAACACAACTGGATGATCATAAGGACTATCATAAGGGCTTTCTCATAATCATTATACATCATTATCGTAGATTATATCATGGATATTCATTGATTATCATTATTCATAGATTATATCATGGATATTCATGGATATATCCATTATGATCATAAGTTATATACCCGTCACATTTTTTGGATTTCTCCCCCTGAAAAATTCGGCAACCTACCGGGTGCAACCCAGGCGATGCTTCTCGTAAAGAGCCGCCATGCGGATCCGCTTCTCGTGGGCTTTTCCTTGACCCTTGGTGGCTGCGGTGAAGTCGATGCCATCTTTCAGTTGAAAAATGGGTGGTTTAACATGGTCTAAGCATCAAACATGGTGGCTTAGTGGGTATAAAAATATATATCATGGCCGTCTGGTTGGTGGTTTCAAACATTTTTTATTTTCCATTTCATATATGGGATGTCATCCTTCCCATTGACGAACTCAATATTTTTCAAGATGGGTTATTGCACCACCAACCAGATATTTTTTTGATGCTAAAATATCCCCATTATTAACCATCATTAACCATCATTAACCATATATTAACCATATTTCTAGCCTACTTGATGGCATAGCTGGGGGTTATTCTATCGCTAAAACCCATGGTGTTCAGCTCCATAGGATTTTGAGATTGAGATGGGGAAAAGGGGTGCCTATAACTATAGTGATATACCCGGCCTGGTAAACATACAAAAACTATGGAAAATCACCATTTTCTAGCTGGGTAAATCCACTATTTCAATGGCAATTTTCAAGTTCACAAACTGTTAGTTTACTATAGTGGTATATCCACTTACAACTGGAACTGCTGTAGGCAGGATTATCGCCAAATATGTTCATTTCTCATGTGGGAACTGTAGATAATTTTGCAGATTGTCGGGTTTACTGTTGGGTTAAGCGCATTGCCGACAATAAAGGGATTTGAAACGTCAATTTACAGATGCTTTTCCTACATGGTGTTTCTCTAAATTGGGGACCCACAAACACCATGGGATTCCCAGTTCTAGGACTGCCCCCAATGATAGGTGGGGGAGAATTTCAACTGAGAAACTAGTGAGAATTACTAGTGAATTTACTAGTTGAAATGAATCAATATTTTTGGGATATGAATTACTGAGACTGGAACTGGTGTAACCCCCTTCGGCAAGAAGCACTGTTTGTGTCAAAAAGAGCAATGCGTACTCCTAACAGATTGGTTTCTAAAAGAGCAGACCGCCACATAGTGGATGTTGGCAAGCTTTCAAGTTTCGGATTTGCGAACGTCAAAGGTTATCCCAAAAAGGTTTCAAGCGATCATGTGGAGCCATACCAAGTAACATAATGTGGGCCAAGGGTGTTTCTTAAAATCGGGTTCCCAAAATTACACCGGCAAGAGACCCCAAACAGTGTGGGGGGTAGGAAGTCAATGCTTTAAATACAAGCAACTCGATGTGTAGGACCTCATACCAGAACTTCGTACCAGGACATCGAAGATAATTTCACAAGATTGTCAAAGAATGACTGAATGATCTTCTATATGGAGGATATCACAAGATCTTCATACAAGAACTTCCAGCATCCCAAAAGAACTTCCATACAAGCAGCTCTAGTGCAGAGCATCAAGATCTTAATGCAAGGACCTTTTATGCAAGGACCTTTTAAGGAGGATTTCAGCAGGATCTCCACAGGACCTCTTAGAGGATTTTATCAGGAAAAACGCTGCAAACCAAATGGCATACCTTGATCTAAGCCCGGCCTTAACACCCACCATAACAACCCCTTTGGGTAGACACTGTTTAGGGAATCATTGGTTTCTTTACGAATTCGACACACAAATAAAATTTTGGATGATATTTGGGGTCCCCCATGGCTCAAGAAATTCCCGCATGGTGATGGAGTGGTGTGTTTATAGCAGTATTTCATCTCTGTCACCCAGGAGTGGTGACTCGCTGAACAGTTTTCCTCTTTTTAGGTAGCCAGATTTAGGCAAGATGATGGATTGGACGAATGACCTCGGATCAAGCAGTTTATTGTGGAAACACCTGACATTTTAGGTACACCTCACTTAGATACTTCATGCGCCCAGTCCCCATAGCTATGGAATCGGAAAGTGCGTGCAGTTTTTGCCCTGAGATCAACACATCCCATGTTTCCTTCGTTTCCCAAAGACTTTCCATATGTTCCACTAACATTTGTACCATGTCCCATTGCAGGTGAATATGTCCCCGACGTTTCCAGTTTGGTGCTGTCAGGACCACGTGTTCTCTCTTTGCAGTGGACACTTGGCACCTGCAACTCACCGTGTGCGTGCTGGGCCTTTTGGGTACCGTGCGCGGCGTGCGCGGCGTGCGCGGCGTGCGCGCACGGAACCAATGGATGCCCCCGCCGGCGGAGCGGCACGCCGTGCAGCTCCCGACGCCCGTGGTGCCCGTGGTGCCCGTGGGGCTGGCAGCGACGCGCCAGGGGGCCCCTGGGGGCCGAGTGTTGTTGGGGGCAGTGTCGCCCATGGCTCAAGTCAAGGGTAGCACGGCGGAAAATTCGTGGAAATGTGGGGAACACGGGGAACACGGACTTCGATGGAATTGGAGATGCCAAAGACAGAAGTAAACCCTCTGAAATGGCGGTAAGTTAGCTATATCCTTTGGAGTTTCCGGAATTGAAACTATATTCCACGAACCATAGGCAGATGATTTGTGTAGGTTTGACATAGTTCGGTGATGTCAGCCTCCAGCCTTGACGATTGGAAGTCAGCGATAAAACAACAACATGGTGGCTGCAGACAGGTCAACATCTCATTAGAAAAATGTAAATGTCATTAGGTGCATCAGTAATCAGGTTATCTTTCCTGTTCTTATTCTACTATATTCTACTCATACTTTCCCAATCTTTCCCATGTTTACCGGCCGATGAAGCCACAAACGAAAGTGCGAATGCAAGTCTATTTGGTGGAAATGTGTAGTGGCTACATTCCAAGTGTCGACGACGGCGTTCTTTGCAGTTGTGGGTGTCATGAATATTTATGTAAAACATTCGTTTGAAGAACCAAGACCAATTTCGTGATTCAATTCATATGCCCAATTCTCCTTTTTGGCAAATTCCCAACTGCCAACCTCAACTATAGGAACGTTTTCACCATCATTTCTTATGTAATTCAGAAACATTGGCTGGTTGCCTGGGGGTTCACCCTAAGCAAGTGAAAACTTTCTGTTGAGATGTTGAGCGGCTAGCCAAACAACCTAGGCTTCATCATTGCCAAGGTTGACAGTTGTTCACTAGTGTTGTTATTTACCATCTACCAGTGAACAACATTGAACAACTCTACAATTCAGGAACCAACATTGGTCCGGTGGTTCCACACATGGTCATTTTGGCACCCGATGACCAATATTGGATGAATTTGAAACAGGTACCCGGGTACTCCCCTCATCCAACAAATCTATAACCATAAAAGGATTGAAAACTGTTTCACCCGGATTTGGGAATATTTTGAAGGCATATTAATGGCCATTAATTAATGTAATTCCATCTATATATAGAATAATCCCAATATGGTATAATATGGTAACATATTCTACAATGTGAGGCCCCCCAAACGTGATGTGAACGTTGGTTGAGTTATTCGCCCCAGTAGATACTGTAGTTATTTGCCGACCATAAACCATAGTGAAATTGGAGTTATGTGAACCCCAACTTAGATATCGAACGGGGGCCTCACATTGTAGCTTCACAGGATCCTTGGGGGTTCTCTAAGATCTGTCAACCTGACTTTCCCTTTCGCTGAGGCAAACACTTGAGCCCCATCCCTGAGTTCATGCCCACCTCCCCTGCGACCACGGCGGGCACGGACAGCAACGAAACCAACGAAACCAACGAAATGGACGCGGACAGCGCGGACATGGAGACATTTCCAGAGCCTGATGTGGAGACGCTGGAAGGAGATGTTCAAGCCACATTAAAGATGGTGTCTTGGCGAAAGTTTGATTTTCTACCCCAAAACATGGCTAAACTGGCTAAACCCATGAAAAAAATGTGGGGTAACAGTTCGAACTTTTTGGAGGCTACTTGGAGGAACAAGCTTGACGAAAGGTTTTTTGCTTTCCAGAGCCAGGTGAGTTTGTGAATCATCCCCGAGATCCTTGGGATTGTCTAGACTATGCAGATCAAATTTGGGGGAATGATCCCAGTCATCACTAGTAATAATCAACCCAGCCACCCCCAGCAACCCCCAGCAACCCATCCATTCCCTACGTTTAGCACCAGTAAGATTTGCCTTGTTCACAAAAACTTGATGGGTGGCATCCCATCTTTTTCCGTTGACATCAACTTTCTCCAAAGAAGCGCTCCAAGTTAGGTTTGGATAGAACCCAAATTCTGATGCTATCCCCATGAAATCACCATTTTGATGTTTTTTTTCACCAACGAATCCCATGAAAAATCACTATTTTTGCTGGCAGTTTCCCATTTTTCCCATGAAAAACTGGGGATTTTTCAAGGCTGGAAAGAGGTGGTCGGTACAGAAGCTCAGCATCTCGGCTCAGCCATGGTAATTCGCTTCAGGGGATTTCAGGGGATTTCATGTGGGAAATGAGTAAATTATCCCATTGAATCCCCCCAAAAAATCCCAATTCGAATGGGGATTTAATGATGATTGAATGATGAGCAACATGGTGATCCGATGGCTTTTTTAATGGGGATTGAATGGGATTGGGATTCGAGGCTATTGAATGCTCTTGTGGAAAATTCATGGAATGGGGTGATATATATAGAAAAAAAAATATATGTATATAAATAATGGGATTTAGTGGGAGACCATCAAAATGGTCATATACTGGGGATAGAATGGGAATTCATGTCAGAAACCCAATGCCATACACCTACCATTTGGGATGAACTTTATCCCATAGAATTTGTCTTGACTTGGGGATTGTTTATTAGTGCGTTTACCACATTAGTAATATTTCTGTTTCAAAAACACAACAATAATGATACAGGATGGCGCCCCAGTTCGTTAGCTAAGTTGGTGCAAATAACTATAATAACCATGTCGTGTATATTTGGATGGGGCCCCATCAACATTCACATAACTGGAGGGCCCCATCCAGGGAGATTTCGGATGAATTCGGATAAACAAATCGGCCACTGTTCCATGGTTTACGCTATTGGGATGGCTTCACCATGGGGATAGCTTCACCCAATTCACAGTCCCGAAACATGGATGGATTCACTTGGGGATGGCCTTCGAAAAAAATTGGGGGATTTTAACCTGGAATTTTCCGCCCGGAGAAAACCGGGCTTTCCAGCCGCCCGGTTTCATATTTTCATCGCGTATGATTTGACCCGTGTTAGGAGATTCATTTCTTTTTGACCGTCCGAATTTGAGGCACTTTTTTTTTGACTACCGCAAAAAAATCCTTGTGCGGGAGGACAATCGTGTCCATGAACCTTCTACTAGTTAAGGAGGTCAGCCAAGCAGCCAAGCAATGCGCTTGTTTTGAAATGGAAAGTCCAAAGGCTGAGTGATAGGATTTTGGAGTTCCATATGTTAACACACACATAAACTAACATAACTATGGAAAATCACCATTTTTAATGAGAAAACTCACTATTTCTATGGCCATTTTCAATAGCAAACTGTAACAAATTACCATATGTTAACACACACACACACATCTATGAGAAGCCATAGCAACTTGCTGGATCCAGACTTAATCAGTACCGCAACTGGTGGCTAAACTGGGATTCCTGTGGGTGAAACTTTGTGTCAGCTGATTCTGAAAATGGTGTGAAACAGCAGATATGACCCAACATTAATTTGATAATTATATATTACCCTTTGGTTATGCAAATCGCAGCGAATTGGGACATCACCATGCTATTAATAGGTAAATCATCGGATGTTTATCATCTATTTCTTTTTGGGCCATTTTCCATAGTTAAATAACCAGAGGGTATTTGATATCGTAATGTACATTATGCTACTTGTATATCATAATATCCCTCCTGCGGTTGATATTGTCATGTCCTGGTGAAACTAAGGCCATCTATGCCGTGGTGATGGAATATCCACAGTTATATTCCATTTGATATCTTTTTCTAAATTCACCCACCCCGCATTTATCAATAGTAATATATCAGAATATATCTATCTTTGATATATATATATATATTATTATATATATCATTATCTATCTATATTTATCCCCCATGGAAATCAATAGATCATCATATATCTATCACAATATTTCACCATATATATTTGGTCCAAGCACTAAGGCCATCAACAGGCCACTCACATCTTGGTGGCTTGTCACGTCTTATCTTCGCAGCGTCGCCTGTGGGGCCGAAAACCCGATGCCACGTGGGGTTGTTTCCTCGAGACTCTGCGCCGCGGGCGGAAAAACCCAGTGACACCAAAGCTCTGGGTGGAAACCAGCCGGTGGTGCGCAGCGCATGAGACCAAAGAGACTTGGCAAGTTTGATCATTTTTGGAGAACTTGGGGATGAAATTCGAGTGGTGATTTTTAGATGGTATCAATATGTGTTGAACATGGTTATTATATGTTTTTTAAAATACTGATTGACTTGCGGGAATCATGTAGAAGGGAACATTTGGTTTCATTTTCTCAGTCCACTATCATAGGTAAGTGGTTTTGCATGATTTTAAAGCAATTGTTTAGAATTCTTTGAGGACCCTAGGGAAGCATATTTATAATATATATATTTATAATATATATATATATATATGTAGAGATGGTTTCAGTCGGGTGATCCAATTCAAGATGGGGATAGCAAGAAATTTGATGGAACATCTGACGTTTGCGATAGTGCCAATCTGCAATTTCTTCTCAGATACCCTCCGGTAAACTAACATAGTTGTTGAACATCACCATTTTTAGTGGGTAAATCCACTATAAATGACCATTTTCAATAGCTATGTAACAAATTACCAGAGAGTATTTGGATTCTGAACCAAGCAGATGATCTATGGAAGCTCATGTTTTTTTTTTTGCGAACAACCAGAGTTCAACACTTGACGAACCACGCCCAGGAACTTCGCTCAATTCTGAAGGCATCTCGGCATGTCCAATGTTCATCAACGGATATGTGAGGGCAGAACATCACCAGCTCGTTGTTGATGTTCTCACTATCATATTGTGTTCATTATAACTAGAATCATAGTGATAACCATCAGATAGTGATAATAATCACCAATTCATATTATCAACCAGCGGTGATGATTCATATTATGATTTTGGTCATTATCGCCATTGCACCTGTCGTAGTCCTCCTCAGGATCATCCTCATCCTCATCCTCATGCTCTTCCTCCGCCTCCTCCGCCTCATCCGCCTCATCATCGTCATCATCATCATCATCATCATCACATTGTCATCAAGATGAAATTGAATGGGAATATCACCCCAGACTTCTTGATTGGGAATGGCTCAAATTCTGTAGGAAGCAAGGCAATATTGAAGGAAGGAGGTGGCAGCAGAAGACGGAATTTATTGCTAAAATCTAGAAACCATCACCTGGCTGGTGGGGAAATAGGAAAGAGCATAGGGGAGAAAGTAGGGAAGAATAGGGGAGATATTGGGGAAGAAAATGGGTAGAAATTAGGGGAGAAGAAGGGGGAACAAATAGGGGAGAGAAAGAAAAAAGGGAGAACATGGGTGCTGGAAACAGAATGTATGTGAGCATGGATCATGATTTAAATCTGCTGAAATCAAGGTATTGTCGTGGGAAAGAATAGCAAAACATACTAAATGTCTTTTAAACCTCAGCAAAGGTTGTTCGCTGTTTCTTGCACCAAATCTTCTTCCCAAGCATTTAAAAAAATGAAATTGTAAAGTCCAATGCGCGCGCCACGTCTACGTCAAGTTTTTCCTAGACAACCTCACCCCCGTTCATATTTTGGCGCTGGTATTTTTTAAAGAAATCCTTTTGAAGCTTGCTTCAAAATCATATTGTTTTTGGTTTTGGTGCGGAGAATTGGATTTTGGAGCAGCAATTTCTTATGCCATACTGCGTAATTCCTGGGTGTTTTGCAACTCAATGCTTGAAACTACGCGAACATGCGGTTGATTCAACCACCAGCAAAGTTGTGCATTCTACATAATACATTTTTTTGTTGCTGAATTCACATCTTTGTTGCTTCAAAAGCCCAGTTTGGTGCTGTCTGAGTTGGTGATTTCTGCTATGTAAAATTTCGGGTGGGAAATCACCGTGGTTCACAACTTGTTTTCTTTTTGAGACCTGGGAAAAACCACAGAAAAACAACATCTCGTGGAAATTTTCATCTGGGAAGTCATGGACATATAAAAAAATGCGTTGCCCTTGGCATCATTTCATATCATTTCATCATTTCTTGATAATGTAAATCACAGTCATATTTATGCTCAAAAACGGTGTGACCCAATGATGTATTGGACTCTTGGAAGGTACTTGCATAAATTCCCAGCTCAATATATCAGTAACATGTTGCGTGAAACAATACCTGTCATGGAATTTGCTATTAAGAAAAATGCAATTGATATATATATATATATATACATAATATAATGTACACAATAGTACACATCAATGATACTATCAATTATACTAACAATTCTTGATGGATAATTATAATGATATATGATACAGGTATATATATGTATATAATATACTAACAATTTTTATGTGTCGTACTTGCGTTGGTGACAGTAGTGTCAGGCCATTAGAGGCAGGACCTGAAAGCGAGCTTGGGTTGGCACAAAGGGGTCCCGAAGGGTGGCTTTTATGCGTGGCAAGTAGTTTACATAGATCATATCCAAAATCAAGCCGTTCAAAGCTTTAAACCACTTTCCAACAAATGCTTTAAACTTTGAATCTAGGTAAACTTTACTGCATGGAAAAGAAACACAGAAAGAAGACAAACACCTCAAAAGCAAACACTGCGACTATAATATGTGTATATATATATATATCTTTGCATACACGAAAAACCAAGATAATGATATGATATAAACATATCACAAGGAAACAAACACGGTCATAGAGAACGCAAGCAGAAACACATAGAGATACAAGTTCACAAATACTGAATATTGGAATTGAAAACTGCAAAATCAAAACATGCAAACAATATCAAACAATGTAGACATAATGAAGATTTTGGATGATCCAGTTTTGAGTTTACATGTATTTTCACAAAGTTTTTCAAGGATAAAAAGAAACGCCCCAGAGAATGTGCACTGAGGGTGAAGAGCGGGAACATTTTTCATCAGCTTTGCCCTTGCAACTCACCTTGGTTTTCATCAAATTAGCTGCCAGCGTGCCTTGGTGCCTTTTCTGTTCACAGCAAAATAGCTGGAATGCTGCTGAATGCTCATCCCCCAATCCTGTCGGAAAGTCATAGGGGAGAGGATGGATCTAAGGCTGAAAAAAGGAAAAACATAGGGAAAAAAATCGGGACGAAAATAGGGAAGAAAACGGTGAGGAACCTTGGGGAGAAATTGGGAAGGACATATAAGGAAAAAGGGGTTGGAGAAAACAATTGAGAACATAAGGGAAAACCAGCTGCAAAGAAGAAAGTCGGAAAAACATGGGAAGAACAGAGGGAAGAACACAGGGGAGGTTAAGATAGGTGAAAAGGGGGGATAGTAGGGAAAACATAGCGGCATAGCGTAAACAGAGGAATTTACAAAATAGTGCAGTGGATTTTGGGACCGGCCCCTATGATTTTGTGGATTGGTATCCTGTTGTGACTTTGACAGTGCCCACCATCCCGACAGAGGCCTCCTTGGCCTTCTATCATTCGCCTCAATCTTCGGCAGCCTTGCAATTGGCCAGGCGCGCCAGCCACATTTGCTATGGAAAAAAACGGATAGAACTGATATAGTCGCATTGTCAGCATTGAGGGGTCGCCAACAAAAATAACTATGTAGTCTATGTTTGTCCACTTTTTGGGGATACAATTGAAATTAACTAAACATTCTTGGCGAGTGGCGGGAATATGAGAAAAAACTACATGTGATGGGAAAATAAAAAATCTTGTCCAAGGCAAAATCACCAACCAAGCGAGCATAAAATTAGGGACTCAAATGGAGGATCCCAAAAAGCGAAACTTTGATATGAACATGAATTGAACATGTCTTACCCTCTGGTGAAGTAACATAGCAATGGAAAGATCCACCATGCTTTTAATGGGAAAATCCACAATGTCAATGGCCATTTTCCATTGCAAACTGTTAGTTCACCAGAGGGTAAGACATATAAATATTTGATAATCCCGAATTTGGAATTTCCCCATTTTTTCGGTCCTCTTTTAATAAAATATTAAGGGTGGAAATTGGATTGCCATGAGAAGATAGTCAACATGAGGATAATATCAATCAAACACAGCGTCAACGGATGGCTCATGGGAGTAGCGGTTTGGGGGTTATTGACATCCGTTTTCTATTCGCCTTTTTTTCTTGTTCCAAGAAGAAACTTTTTCATGATTTTTGGATGAAAAATTGAATTTCCAATCTGTCCTTCAGGACAGTAGTGGAGACCAAGAGAGGTGTTTGGACACGCGCCTGACAGTATTGGTTAGATTTTGAAATAATGTCAATGTCAACCCCCGAAGAATCCCCTGGCTTGTTTAACTACTTGGGCAGGACCATTTTTCCGGGGTTGACGTTACTCATGAAGAAACCCGAGGGGTTGACTTTACTCATGAAGAAACGTTTTGCTTTATTGAACAGGCAACCAAAAAGTTGTCATTCAAGAGTCAAAATATTTTGACAACTTGCCATTGGCTGAAATGTGGGGTAAAGGCAACTAAAGCAGGGATCAAAACTGCAGTTTATTTGTTGGAACCTGAGGGGTCAACTATGGCAAATGCGGGTTTCACTACAAATCAGAATTATGGGTTGTATATATACTTCTTTTGACAGACGAACATATAAATTGTCGAATTCTTTTACGAGTTGATGGTTTCGGAAACCCAATTCATCAACTTTTCCTATATAATATTTTTATTTGAAACCACCTGAGAAACAGTCTGAAAAATCCAACCAATTAGGGGCCAATCATTTGGTATCCAATGGTTGGGGAGAATTTTGATGGCCGAACCTGTCAAGTTAAGTTGGTGAAAACTATGGAAAAAATCACCAATTTTTCATGGGTAAATCAACTATGTCTATGGCCATGTTCAATAGCTATCTAAGAAATTACCAGAGGGTACTAATCATTGCTATCACTTAGAATTACTCCCAAAGTTTTTCTTCAGAAAACCCCTGGTGACTCTCGTTTTCAGTGCGGCCATGAAGGCTTCTGGATCGCGAACTTCAGTTTCGCTAGTTGCTTCGCTCAACGCAGGGCAGGACGCCAAAAACTCACGTACCTTGGCCACGGATGAAACCTTAAAGGTTTACTATGAGGCTGAAAAACCAGGGGGTTGTCTGAAAGATATGAGGTAACCCCAAATCCCATAGTCGAAAAAAACATGTTCCCCATGATTATGTTCGTGAATCCACCTTATTTGGACAAACCCTTATTATCCCTTACGTTTCTTTGGCCATGGAGTTTGAACACTAGTTTCGCATAACCCACCGGAAAACCATCAAGATTTTGGTTAGGATGGAACAGACACAGTGAACACTCACCAAAGCGTCTGTCAAGCGCAACGGTCTGTCAAAGTCGTGGCAGTTGGTTCGGGTTTCCGATGAAACATGGCCGGTCTGAGGCCCTGAAGTTTAGTGCAACGCGCCAGAAGGGTGTTCTCCAAAAAACAATGGGCCCCCCACGGGTACGTCCGGCAGCTGTGGAGCAACCAAGCTCCAAGAAAAGATCATGGGTTGGGTGAACCTCTAACCAGGAAAGCAGAAGCATGCAGATTTCGACAGATTGTGGTCATTTTGAAATTTTAATTTTGAAATCATTTTTTTGGACACCAATCTTGACGCATTTATCGCGATTTGGAATTGGATTTCTTGTTTTTTGTTTTAAACAATGCACTCATGGAGTTGGAAACACGAACGCAGCGAAGATCGGAGCCACCCCCCCAAGTAGGACTCGGTGACCCTCCTGACTTACCATCCCCATGGACTGATGGTAACATTTTATCCACATCTTTGAGGATTCAATGAGCCTTTATTTTTGATAGTCTGATCATGTTTGATTTGATCACCCATGGATTGAGAGTTAGTTAGATCGCAATTTTTCATGCTTCGACAGTTCGACATCTCCATATTTCTGTTGGCATGTGGTTGTCATTTTTCATCATTGATGATGGTTTTTCAAGAAAATTTGCAACAGTTCAATGGGCCAGAAAGGTTGCCATTGGTTGTTTTGCGCTGTGAATGTCTTGCTGCGGCGTATTCCGTGGGGCAGACCAGAAAGGTCGAGAATGGCAGCCGGGCAGCTGCCATCGCTCGTTGCGGTGGTGGTTGACGTGGCGTTTCGGATTGTTTTTTCGCAACTTTTGGTTGGTAGATACCACAAGGGGGATGAGATGTGACTGGAACTTTTTACTAGGTATGACTCGGTATGACCTGAAAAATGATGTTTTTAAAATGATAAGAATCCCAGTTTTTAAGACTTTTTTTATAGGGAATATCCACCAGTGAGTAATACTTAGCTCCATATTATATATACATAGGTCATCACATATCTCACAATCCCAGTATCCATAGGGGCTTTCTTAAAATGGGGGATCCCAAGTCACCATGGTTATTTCAATGCTAAATGGTCTAATAAAAAGATGATGTGGGGTGTATCCCCATTTTAGGAAACATTACAACGGCCTCACTACGATGTGACTGGAATGATGGTTCCTAGGGTAACTACGCCAAAAGGGCCCAATTTCAGGATATGCATATGATTGCATATGTATATATTTTCAAAAGGTTAAACGTACGCATAGTATATATATATATATATACATCTATGCCCTGTATGTATGTGTATATGACATATATACATATATGCATATCACATATTTGGTGTAATTATATAATACATACACGATATATTATATATATATAATTTTAATCGATGTTTTGTATATATATATATATATATGTGATGTATATATGATGTATATATGATATGCATATTGTGTCTGTCTATCTATCTATCTATCTATCTCTCTCTCTATACATATATATATATATATACATTTGATATCATACATTTTTATTTTATATGATATTCATGTGACATATATTGGATCAGCGTAACTATTACATACAGTATATGAGTATTTCTCCTATTTTATAGTTTGAATTTTCCTGCATTGTATACTCGTTGATACTCAGTTCTGAAATTTGGTCTTCAAAAGATGCAGGGATAACTTGGGATAACCATGCCACACTGCCCTTTACAGCCCTTGACTGTTGTGGCGCAAAAAAAAGCGCCAAGATGAATTTTGAAGCCGGCTAGTGGCCAGACATCCCCAAGGAATCAGCGGATGGAAAAACAAACACGAAGACTGGAACTGCGGCACTGGCGGTGAAGAACAAGTGGAAATCGGGGTTTGTCTTGGTTTGTCTTGGTTTGTCCAACAAGTGCGGAAAAATGTTGCTGATGGTGTTGATGATCGAAGGAAGTTTAGAAGTCAAACTTCCGACAATATGGACAGATGAAAAGCAGAGATGGGAAGAGTCAGAGAAGAGAAGAGAAGAAGAGAAGAAGAAAGAAGATCAGAGAAGAGAAAGAGTCAGAAGAAAGAAGACGCAGGTGCGCGAAAAGGTAGGAAAGTCGCGAAACACTGTGTTTTTCCAATGATTTGTGGCTCCGGAGGGTCGAAAAGTAGGCTCGCTAAAGCGGCGGGTGCGGAGCCATTTGGGCAGATGAGAGATGAAAAATTGCATGCCGTTGTGGTGCGAAGCATATTTCCAAGTCAAAATGTACAAAGCACACCCACCCTGCACTTTTGGAAGTTGAGATGTCAAAAAAGTGCACGCCGTTGTGGCGCGAAGCACATTTTCCAGTCAAAATGTACAAAGCACACCATTCCCAGACCACTTTTGGAAGTTGACATGTCGAAAAAGTGCACGCTGTTCTCGCGAACCAGATTTCCAAGTCAAAATGTACAAAGCACACCATTCCCGGACCACGTTTGGAAGTTGACATGTCGAAAAAGTGCACGCCGTTGTGGCGCGAAGCACATTTCGAAGTCAAAATGTTAAAAGCACCACATGCTCGGACTACTTTTGAAGGTTCAGATGTGGTTTTGCATGGCAGGCGCAAGGGATTCTGCACCTTGCCAAAAGTGAGCAAAGCGTGAGGGTTTTGGAGCAGTTCCTAAAACGATGGCAGGCATGGGACATTTGAAGAGGATCTGCAAAGATGCATTTTCCGTGGCAGGCGCAGTACAAGAGACATGTTCATCAGACCGAGATGTTAGGAGGTCAGGGTGCTGATTTCCTGAGAGGGGTTGCATTTGGAGTATCAGATCTTCAGGTTTGCTAAGATGATTTTGCGTGACAGGTGCAGCACTTCGTCTGACCTGGCATCACTTTTGCGTGGCAAGCGCAGCACTTTAGACAGATGGAGTGGAAAATCGCAAAACGCACTGGTACGAGGCCGTCAGCTCTGCACTCAACTTTCCATTTTTGAAGGGGGTCTCGCAGAATTGCTTCGTTTTTGATGTTGCCAACTTCAAAATTCAAAAAGTCTCGCAGAATTGCTTCGTTTTTGACGTTGTCAAGTTGAAACATTGAGGAAATCTCGCAGAATAGCTTCGTTTTCAAGCTTGCAGATAGACAGAGAGATAGATAGACAACTGCAACTACAACTACACTACTACTACAACTACAAATACAAATGCGTGTGCAAATATGCCACGCTACATTACACTACACGGATTACATTACGCTACGCGGATTACACTACGCTAATTTACAGTACACTGCACGAACTACATTACAACTACAACTGCTACTACAACTGCAGCTACACCTTCAACTACAACTACACTACATCACACTACACTACAGTACACTACACTAATTGCCCCACACTACAGCACACCACAGCTACAGCTACAGCTACAACTACGCTACATTACACAACAGTACAGCTACAAGTGCAACTACAACTACACCATGCTACACTACACTACACTACAACTACAACGGCAGCTACAACTCCAACTACACTACTTTACGCTACACTACACTAGGCTACACCACACTATATTAGACTACAGTTCACAACACTACAGTACACTACACTACGCTGCAGCACATTACACTACACTAATTACACCACACCACAACTACAACTGCAACTGCAATTACAACTACACACACACACTAATTACACCACACTACAGCTACAAATCCACTACCCTACGCTACAACTACAACTACAACTACAACTGCGCTACACCACACTGCATCAAGCAGTTGTGGGTGAGGTGACCACTGCAACCATTGCAGCCACTTCAAAAAACACAACTCCAACCACCTTTCGGTCCATCAGTGGATTCGCTCTGCCAGTCGTGATTCACAACAACGAACCTCTCCTATAGGTTTCCTATTTTTGAAACTTCCGCCACCGCCTTGTGCGGCACTACCGGGAATGGTGATGATGAACATCAACACTAAATCCTGAACCCCAAACCCTGAACCTCACACCCTAATAGCGTCATTGTATTGTTCCATGTCTAGGACATGTCAAACACTGTAGTGTAACTTGTTTATTAGGGCTTGGGCAAACCTCGGGATCTGTTTGTGATATTACGTACAGTGCCACCTTAGTAATCTCGGTTCGGATTGGATTTATCGATTTTGGCGTCCCTTCGTTGTGCTAAATTTTCATATTCGGGGAGATGGGTTTGTAATGTCAACCCTGTATTAATAAACCCCAAACGGATCCAAACGGCTGTTTAATTGGGAGGGTACCATTTAAGTATCATAGTATCACTACTTGGAGGGTACCCCCATTATTAATAAACCATGGTAACCATGAATCCGGGGTTGGCATTATGCTGTACCATCCAGCATCCATGGCATGATCAGAATGGGGTATTGTTTGACCCCCTTAACCGTGCAATCCGTGATTCTTTTTGTATGGTATGCTGAAACATGGAGACTGAAACAGGACAAGTGTGCCGATCCGAGCGAACAATAAGTTGCTGTATCAGGTTGGGACACATTGATTTTGTTTTTTTTAACCCCGCTGACATTGCATGAAGTGATTGACTTTGTGGCTGAAAGGACCCCTATCCCATCCCACTTGGGTTTTTGGGTTTTTCATTTTTTTGAGCCACGTTGGGGCCACTATGAGCGCTGCATTGCGTGTGGATTTACAATATCTACGTTTCCTCGACCTAAATGGGTGTCTGAAAATGGTTTGCTTCCCCCATTTATGGTCATCAAATACTCCGGGAAATGATGGAACATGAAACTAAAACCAGTTGATTGAATGGTTATAGATAAATCCAATACATTTCGCCACTGTTTTTTCCATATTCTGAGGATGAACATTTACCCTCTGGTTATTTAATGTAGTTATGGAAGATCGCCACAAAACTGATCGGCAAATCATCATAAATCATGTATAAATGGGCCGTGCTTGCCATAACTATTTTAAATAACCAAAGAGTAACTTGCAGATCTGTGCATATGCCTCAACTTTGACCTTATTGCTGGCCATTTAGCTGTGCGTCGCTGTTCAGTTTTTTTTTCATACCCTGCCGCAGTGAAAAGCAGCAGTGGTATGCACAGGAAAAAAATATGGAGAAGTGACACATGAGCCGTGCCAGACCCCTCGACCCTTCATGGCTGATGATTTTTTACTTGGCAAACACAGTAGCTCATGGTAAAGATGTTTGTAATTTGTGTGTGTTAATATATTGTAAAGAGCCTACACATCAGATGTATAGCTCATTGAGCAAAGGATATTTACCATAGCAAGGCTAAAGATGTTTAATTTGTTCAATCACTCCATGGTTGTAGCGAAGACCCCTGTATTCATCACAGCTTGGAATTGTGTTGCAGGAATGGGCAAATGCTACTGTGCTACCCTCTGGTAAACAAACATAACTATGGAAAATCACAATTTTTAATGGGTAAATCCACGCCATTTTCAATAGCAAACTGTTAGTTTACCAGAGGGTAAATCCCATTAAAATCACAATTTTTGTTCGTTTTTTATCCCATTAAACCACCATTAAACCATGTAAATCCCCGTGTTCCCCCATTGAATTTCGCTGGGTCGACAAAACACGGACATCCCGATCGATGAATTTTCATGATGTCTGATGAATCCAGTCTCCTAATGGTTATGACACCCCCAAATGGTTATGACTATATAACATAGCCATGGTATAGATGGTGTATTTATCATAGAATTGGATGATGGGAAAATTTACAGGAAAACCCTATATTTGATGGTAAAAAACAATGGTTTCCTGTAGATTTTTCCTTAAATGAATCCAATGAATTTATAGATGATTTACCTATTAATAGCATGGTGGATCTTTCCATGGCTATGTAACTTAAATAACCAGATGGTAAACAGCCCCCAAATGGGATTCGAATATGTGTGAATCCTCTACTAAAGAAGTTTTGACACAGGGGGGAATAAACATCCACAGCTGGTGGCCACCAGTTGCTGCAAGAGGCTTCGTTCACAATTTTGGCGATTGCCCCGAAATCTAGAGAAATCTCAAGGTACCAAGAATGGGAATGTTTGCTCACAATAGATGCATTCAAGTGTATTCGGCCGTGTTCATTTAGCCTTACATGTAAAAGCAACAACAAGTCATAACTAATGTTGGTAAAGCAATAATAAGCCCCCCCCAATCATCATTTTTTATGGGTGGTAGAGTAGAAACTATATACACCATCGATCCAGGAATTGGTGGCAACCATGACGGGCTGGCAGGCTCTTTCGCGGGTTCATGTGACACACCCTGGCCATCTTTGGGCCTGCAGTTCTATCACAAACTTTCAGCCCCTACCCTCAAACGATGCCAAGGAAATAGCGGGAAATCAAGAACTGATATGAACTGATGCACCAAAGATATCCGAAGATCATTTGGATTTAGTCAACCATAGTCAACCATAGTCAACCAAATCCTCAGATTGGATCTTGTGACCTCACAATTTTAGGATTTGAATCGAATTGATCTAAAACCTGTTTGATTTAGTGATTTGGTAGGGATAGTCTGTGTTTTCGAGGTGTCTCCAGGTGTAGGAAAAACTCACTTTAGCGAAATTTGAGAGGACTACCGGTCAAGTTGCCCTGGTTTATCTGAAAATTTAGGGGAAAACCCTTTTTATCCATTAGTCAATCATCATTTTCTCCATGACATGGCTTTTCTTTTGGGGGCTATGGCTATATTCCATTTTCAGACAAAATATGTAATCATATATATATACATTATTAGATCAATACTATTAGATATAATATATATATAGAGTATATTTATACATTATATTTACATGTAGTATAGAAAATATGATGAACCCGTTGACAACCGGAACCGCTATGGCTTCGTCAGGAGTTTGTGAGTTTGTGGGTTGGGAAAAGGGAGTCGGTGATAGGAAAAACACCGCAAAGGGACCTTTGCGAACTTCCATGGATACAATAGGATGAAATGTGTTTTAACCAATATGTATGTATGTATATATATATATTGTTGATTTGATTATTTTAAATCTACCTAAACATGGTTGTATAAATACATAACAATATAATATAAGTCTCGTAGTTGTTTTTATTGGTGCAATCAATATAAACAGTTTTCTAATATTGGTATAATGTGTCTTAGTTGATGACGATGATTTGTCATACATAGGATTATGTGATCTTTTATGGATCATAATCACTTTGATGTATTGCACTCCATATAATCCATGGTATGATTCAATGATCAACGACATTCATGACATGCGTTTCTCTCTCAGGTTTCACCAGTCACCAGTCACCAGTCATCTCTGACCAGTGGCCAGTTGACTTGGTCAATGACCATGTCAGCATGTCCAAAAGGTGCAAGCGATGGAAGGTACCGGTGAATATCCCTGCTTGATTTCAAGATTTTTGCAATATTATGATATTGATTTACCCTCTGGTAAACATAGACCCTGAAAATCACCCATTTTTAGTGGTGGAAACTAATCTTCCAACCCCTATCTGCCAGGGTCTATGTCAATTTACTGGAGGGTATAATGTCAACTGCGGATTCACAATTCCTGACTCTGAAAATTGGACGGGTTTCCCCCCGAAATTGTGATCACTTACTATTGGAATTGGTTCCCCTTATCAAAAACCTGGGGTCTGATGATCTTCATTTGACTTGATATGGACCAGCAATTTGTGGATATTGTGGATACATGTGGATACATTCAACGTTTTAGCCAAGAGGCCAAGCCAAGACGCCGCTGCAGAAAGCGGATCCTAAAGGTCCCCGATCTTCCGTCCGACCGACGCCGGTGCCGCCACACTTTGTGGCATCCAACCAGGTGCCCGACGATGACTTTGTTTCGGCTTTGCGGAACAAGTCACTGAGAAACGGTTGTGAACAGAGATATGGTGATGGCTTTCCATGTATACAGTGTGTATATATATATTTTTTATCTCATTCATATTTATCTATGAAATATAACATTATATAACATAGGTATATATTTTAGTAACATATTCTTCTTGATCCGTTACAGACAAGACCTAGATGCACATCCATGTTAAGATCAGGTCCGTCCCCCTGGCACGAGAGAGTCTCCACTGATGTTATTTGGGACCCTTGGATGCCACCAATCAACTTTTTGAGTGACGAAATGTCGATCAGAGAGCCCCCGTTGATCTGAACATTTTGAAAGATGGATCAGCAGCCTTTCGTTACCGCCCCTGACATGCCTGATGTGTGCAGGAGGCAAGGGCGGAACGGTAGCGCAACTTGCGCAGCCCAACTTTGCAACTTGCAGTGTGACATGACACTGCCGCTTCAGAGCAAGATAGTCCCAAGGCGAGAAGAAAGCCGAAAAGTGTTTGTGGGTTATATGGGTCAGACTGTTGAAGGGTAGTTGAATCCAACTTAGATTTTGGCTAATTGGTGTTAGCAAAATAATATCAACCACCATTTTTAAAATGGTTATGGCTTTGCTGCTGCTACGTATATCAAATATAATATATAATAATATATATATATAAACATATTGCTTCAAAACATTGCAAATACCTATATATAAACATTGCAAAAGGGTCGATCATGCTTCAACCCCACACTGAGATTTTTCTTCCACGCACAACATGTTTGGCAGCTGGGCCCATAGTCAACGCTATGTGAGCTTTGGGACTGACAATGGTACCGTGCTTGGACTATTCATACCTGAACCGATGGCGCGAACACCTGGCGCCGTATGCAATTCGTCGCATGACTCGTCTCTTAAAGATCTGGAGTCATGCGATGAAAAGAGGCATGAGCCCGAAGTCGGATGGCTGTAGATGTGTCATGGCTGTTGTGATCCCGTAAAACCGCGCTACCTCGCCCTAACATGTCACCAGGAAGTGTTACCATCATTGTTTTAAGATCCCATACAGGGATTGGGATCCTTCATGCTTGTGAATGTGCTTCAAGCAGCTGGACCTCTGTCTACAACAATTATTTATATATATTTTTATAATATATAATTCTAATCCATCTATCCATCTATCCATCTATCTATCTATCTATCTATCTGTCTGTCTATCTGTCTATCCATCCATCCATCCATCCATCCATCCATCCATCCTTTGATTCCTTGCAATTCAATGGCTGAAAATCACCTCCGTTCGACGGGATGATCAAATGCCCACGGAGCACTCCTTAAGTGGTAAGCCAGGTAAACCATAAATCATCGCCCAATGACTTGCCACTTGAGGGGTTTGATTGCAAGAAACTAGGGCCCCAAAAAAAGGGGTGGCCCTGAGACATTGGGTTTACCACATGATGACCATGGATCAACTATCCCGTGTAATATTCTATGGCAGCTCTACAGTTTGATACCACTGATTTTTGACCAACTGCTGGTCCCACATCCATCCGCAAGCACTGCTACCTCTGCGTGACGCGACGTGTGCGAAGAGATGCGAAGAGCTGGCAGCGAACTTTTTGTGCTGCACTGACGAAATGTCAGTTGCGCCAGACTTAACTTGAGAGAACCCAGACGGCCAAGGCCAATCCAAGGCCCAATTTGTAACTGGCAAGCGTTTCCCCTCTTTCTGGCATAGCATGTTAAGGCATGTTTTGGTTAAGCTTCAAATCTTCTGGATTTTTGCAGGCTGATTTTGCTGGTGAAACGTTGCCATTGGACAAAAATCTTGGCCAGTTCTGGGTTCAAAACTGGATCTGTCACGTTTGAAAAGCGACAGCTCCTACAGAATTTGTGATCCGATGATCAGCACGATGGTCCGATCCGGAGGAGGACGTCAACTCGCCAAATTTCGAGTGTTACAGATACTGACCCCAAGTTTCAGGATTTGTTGAGATTTTGGCGAAAAGAACGCAGAACTTATATAAGGCTTACGATGAAATTCGTTTTTGAATCACTAAGGGATGGTTTTTGTTGACCTCCAAGTTTTTTTTCGCCGTGGCCACATCCGGATGCCGATCCCGGGGCGATCCTGGCGCGCCAGCGGCTCCCTGGCACAGAGAGGTCGGAGACATGGATTTCTTCGAACAAATCTCTGGTGGAAGGCGAGCCAAGGCGAACTTAGAGCAGAATTAGCCCTGGAAATAGAGTTAAAAAGAAGAAGTTGCTGGGGGGAGAGGTTGTGGATGAACATGAACATTGGTATTCAATGTATTCAACATGATGGTTTTTGGAGACTCAAAGGTTGCCGTACCAGGTCGGAAGTTCCAAGTGAACACCATGGCCAAGATTTGCTTGGTTTTCGCACGAAGGAGACCTCACCAGCTCCGGAAAAGATATATCTTTCTCAAATACTGAAGCTACATTCATCATGTATGGTAGAGATATCTCCTTCCAACTGGCTTTTGGTCTATTAGGGATATCTTGCCATGTCTGACACCGGAGAGATGCCCTATGAAATCCCAATAACCCCCATTAAATCCCGATTAATCATCATTTAATCATCATTAAATCCCATTAATCATCATCAAATCATCATTAAATCCCATTATATATATATATATAATCATCATCAAATCATTATTAATTCCCCATTAATCATCATCCAGACATCATTAAATCATCATTCAATCCCATTAATCATCATCACATCATCTAATCATCATTAAATTCCATTAATAATAATCAAATCATCATGAAATTCCATTAAACCACCATTAAATCACCATTAATCATCATTCAATCATCATTAAATCCCATTAGTCATCATCAAATCATCATCAAATCATCATTAAATCCCATTGAATCACCATTAATCATCCATCCATGTCAAGCTCCACAACCGCAGGTGGAGAAGTCCGAGCTCCCCAAGAAGATGGACGACTTGGTCAGGGATGGGAACGCGGGAGGTGACCCCGGTGAGCCGTAAAGAAATGGAGATTTTGAAACATGAAACATGTGGATTTACCCTCTGGTAATTTGTTACATAGCTATTGAAAATGGCCATTTATAGTGGATTTTCCCATTGAAAATGGTGATTTTCCATAGCTATGTTAAATTACCAGAGGGTAATTATCAAGATGGTTGAGTTAACTAGCAAAATTGGTGATTTAGCTAGCAAATATGTGGATTTAACTAGCACAATTGGTGCTCTAACTAGCAAACATGGAGATTTATATGAGACAGGTTGATCGATCTAACACATGATGAGGCTTATTGTTGGATCCATCCATATTTAACCATATGTAACCACAATTGAGAATTAAAAAGGTGGATTGGTGGATTGATCAAAACCACTTAATTTTTAGCATCACCATTGAGGATTAAAAGGGATAATAATTCTGTAAGTACTTACTAGGACACAATTTGCATCTATACGTGAGCTCATGTACACACACATTGACTGAGGCATGTTTCCTCAATTTGTGTATCCAAATCGCTCAAATGAATCGTGTAAGGTATGTAAGTCGTTTGTAGCATGGAAAGGGTCCCAGGTGTGGAGAAACACCCATATGTATATATGTATATATGTTTATACATGTCCATAGGCATTAAAACAACAGAGAAATTGATGTATAGAATCACATGTGGAGGTTTCCTAAGTCATGTTTTTTTTCCCCAAATCACCCATGAAAAAATAGGATTTTCCATGAAAACCATCCAGCTCTTGGGGGTACACCCATTGTATGAAACCCCCATATTACATCATATACCTTCTGGTAAACTAACATAGCTGTATAACATAGCTGTAGAAAATCACTATTTTTAGTGGGTAAATCAACTATAATTGGCTATTTTCAATAGCAATGTAACAAATTACTAGAGGGTAACTACAAATTGTGAATGATTTTGCTTGGAGTGGTTTTCATCAAGACCTCTTCCTGGGTAGATCGCCAAAGGGGGCCGGGCATCCCACTCGAAGCCCTGATCTCAGATTACCTTCTTAGCCTCCGGTGTCATCAAACGTGGCTGCGAAATTCCCAACAAAAATGGAGGTGTTGACAGTGTTGATGGGAAAAATCGGAAATTCATCTAAAAATTGGGAATTTTCCATTGCCAAGTTTGATTACCTCCAGGGTATCTGTTGGAGATGATATCTGAAAAATAGGTCAAAAAAAATTGTTCAGATGTTCAGACATTTACTCAGCCCTGATAGTGAAGGTTAGGAGCTCCCCATGGGTTTTCCCATGGCTTTTCCGGTCGAACCTTCGGGACATTTCTGGCGCCAGAGCGAAAGCCAACTCTCCGAGTTTTTGCGGCGCTTTCAGGACGGAAGGATGAAACGATCCCAGAAGTGGTGAAGAATGGGGATTTCATGGGGTTTAATGATGATTAATGGAGATTTAATGGAGATTTAATGGGATTTAATGGAGATTTAATAATCCCGGATTAGAATCCACTGAATGGAATATACCCTCCAGTAATTTGTCACATAACCTTTTGAAAAATCCACCATTTTGAAATAGTGAATTTTCCCATGAAACATGGTGATTTCCCATAGTTTTGTAAAGGTTTACCAGAGGGTAATGGTGGGATATTAACTTAACCAACTTAACAATAGTTATTCATGGGATTTCATGGTGGATAATAGTTCTCAATAACTATGTTAGTCATGGTTATTCATGGTTATTCATGCGGGTTAATGGTGATCAATGATTATTGATTGTTGTGAATGGTTATTAATGGCTATCACTGGTTACTAACCATTCATAATGGTTCCTACTGATTAGTGATAGAAAATGCAACCTCAGCAGCTAAATTGAACCATGGTAATAACATCCCTGCGGATGTTTCTTTTGAAATGCCACTTCTGAATGGGATGAACATCAGCAGGGTTATACGGAGTTTTGATCCGTTTCAAAAAAGGTACCCTCTGGTAATTTTAATGGGAAAATCAACTATTTCTATGGTCCATTTTCAATAGCTATGTAACAAATTACCAGAGGGTAGAGGAACAGCTGAAAATGATCTCGATTTATACCCTCCAAGCAAGCTCCTCGTTTAGTGTGGGTCAAACTATTTGGGACCCAGATTCATCAAAACTTGATAGTCAAACGTGACAAGCAATTGGCAAGTCAGATTTTGTGTATCCCTTTCCCTCCCTTCCCAATGTGTTTGGGACCCTGGGCCCTCGATTATCCCAGTTAGTAGATGGTTCAGTACCCTGTTTCATAATCAATCCCTGGGGTTCATTATCCTATTTGTATACCGATGTCCCAGATTCTTCTTGTGATTGAATTCCCGGCTTTCAAATTTTCCAACTGAAACTGAAAAAACATCCCCAACATCAATCAATAATCAATCTATATGTATATACATATCAAATATATATATATATATATAAATAATAACATATACATATATAAATGACCTCGACATCGACTGAAACTCCATGCAAAACAAATTGGATTATGCTGAAGCAACGCTGCCCGCGTTGCCAAGCCAGGCAGCTGTGGAGGCTCCGTTGAAATCCTTCTCCAACCACTTGAAACCGGCCCTGGCACGACGGGTGCGCAGCCTGCGCAGCCGGATCGGTGGGTCTTTGGTTAGAGAATATCTGGGCAAATTGTAACGACCTCAGTGTTCTCCCTCACTGGAATCATGGTTAGTAAATGTTAGTAAGAAGGATCATCCCAAAATGGCCTTTAAGGTTAGTGAATTGTTATAATTTGTAACCTTCAAATCTTTAAGAAGATGCAGAACATGGTGAAATCCAACTCTGAAATAGCGGTAAGTTATATTTTTGGAATCCTTGCAGGGCACCAAAAAGGTTTCGACATTGTTATATAATGTGATACTATGTTATACCTCTGTCATACCGTATGTTGTACTGTTGCATACTTGCAAAAAATCCAAGCGCTAGCTCCAGAGCCGAGCTTCCCACACTGGATAGATTGGTTGGGGGATGACAGAAAAAATCGGGGTACTTCTCATAATCTCGGAGCCATCTTTGCTCCTACTGTGGATGGAAGAAATCCTGCACCAGTTGATAGATGGTTTATCCCATTATTTATAGGGTTTCAACTTTCAACCATCCAAGGTGGTGCAGGATTTCTTCCATCCACTGTAGTTGTCCAATGGATTTTTGATCCATTTTGGGTGAAGGAACATGGTGACTTGCATCCACATGGTGACTTGCACAAGCGCATGAAATTCACCAGTGTTTCGAAGGCAGTGAGTGTCCCACTGGGGCAGCGCTATGTTTTCCAGAAGATGTAAAGATCAAAAACAACATTAAACTTAATTATGCGCACACACACACTTTACAGTATTTGTTCTATGGATCAGCAATTGCAGTACAGACTCTTAGTACGTCCTTGTGGTCTTTAACGCCATTATTGAATTCAGTCCAAGTGAGATTTCAGGCAGCGAGTGTATCCCGTCTCTATTGATTGCATATACTGTATATATACTGGTTGGTGGCTTGGAACATTTTTTATGTTTCCATATATTGGGAAGAATCATCCCAACGGACTAATATGTTTCAAAGGGGTTGAAACCACCAACCAGTATATACTGTATATATACATATGTATATTTACAGTACACAGTTGTATGATGTTATATGTCCGAGTCCCTCCGGTCTGAAACTTCGAATGGGTTGACCATGAAGTGAAATTAATTATAGAACATACAATGCCCCCCGAGTTAGAATGCCTCACACACAAACTTTGAATGACTCAGTGCCCACATAGCAAAAAATGGTGCCGGGTCTCTGAGAGGCTCGCGACCGTTGTCACTTTCATCAATATAATCATTATTATCTATCATCATCATCATCATCATCATCGTCATCGTCATCGTCATCGTCATCGTCATCATCATCGTCATCGTCATCGTCATCGTCATCACAATCATCATCACCATCATCATCATCATCACCAGCATCATCATCATCATCATCATCATCATCATCATCATCATCATCATGTTCTTCTTCAGCAGCCTAGCATGACGTATGTGTGCAAGTGCAAGAGAGCGTACAGCAGGGTAGCATGAAGTATGTGTGCAAGTGAAAGAGAGGGGTACAGCAGCATAGTGTGTGCAAGTGCAAGAGAGCGTACAGCAGCGTAGCATGACGTATGTGTGCAAGTGCAAGAGAACGTACAGCAGCGTAGCACAACGTATGTGTCCAAGTGCAAGAGAGCGTACAGCAGCATAGCACGACGTATGTGTGCAAGTGCAAGACGACGTACAGCGGCTTAGGAGGACGTATTTGCGCAAGTGCAAGAGAGCGTACAGCAGCGTAGCACGACGTATATGTGCCAGTGCCAGAGAGCGTAGCGGGACGTATTTGTGCAAGTGCAAGGGGACGTACAGCAGCGTAGCACAACGTATGTGTGCAATTGCAAGAAAGCGTACAGCAGCGTAGCACGACGTATTTGAGCAAGTGCAAGAGAGCGTACAGCAGCGTAGCACGACGTATATGTGCAAGTGCCAGAGAGCGTACAGCGGCGTAGCGGGACGTATTTGTGCAAGTGCAAGAGAACGTACAGCAGAGTAGCACAACTTATGTGTGCAAGTGCAAGAGAGCGTACAGCAGCGTGGCACGACGTATGTGTGCAAGTGCCAGAGAGCATAATAGAGCATACAGCGGCGTAGCAGGACGTATTTGTGCAAGTGCAAGAGAACGTACAGCAGCGTAGCACAACGTATGTGTCCAAGTGCCAGAGAGCGTACAGCGGCGTAGCATGACGTCTGTGTCCAAGTGCAAGAGAGCGTACAGCGGCGTAGCAGGATGTATTTGTGCAAGTGCAAGAGAACGTACAGCAGCGTAGCACAACGTATGTGTCCAAGTGCCAGAGAGCGTACAGCAGCGTAGCAGGACGTATTTGTGCAAGTGCAAGAGAACGTACAGCAGCG
>Ga0126342_10002126_pt1 | contig 30113 bp, 23 predicted proteins | sample Cyp1metagenome_FD_92528 | JGI IMG/M metagenome (GOLD analysis project Ga0126342, IMG submission 92528) | Coral microbial communities from Lord Howe Island, Old Settlement Bay, Australia - Cyphastrea 1 metagenome | ecosystem: Host-associated > Invertebrates > Cnidaria > Coral ...
ACGCTGGAAGACTTGAGACTGTTGCTTGTGGTCGTGCCAAAAAGGGATCGACCGCTTTTGCCTGGAGGTTGAGGGTTTTGGTGTTGGAGCTACCAGTGTAGGTCTGGCTGTTTGCCAACCACAATATATATATATATATATACATATATATATATACATATATATATATATATCACATATATATATAGATCTAACTCAACAGAAATGGTGATGGTAAACATTGCAATTTGTTTACCACCAGGGATTCTGATCTTGCCACAAGAAATTATGGTCTCAGCATCTACTATGATCTTGCCGCCAATAGTTACAGTATTCGAACGAAGGTTAGAAGTCAAACTTCCGGCAATATCGACAGATGTAGCAGCAGAGGTGGGAGGAGTCAGAGAAGAGAAGGAGTGAGAAGAAAGAAGATAATTCGATAGATAGACAACATGCATGGACAGGCAAATAGGCAGATAAGCGAATAGAGAGACAAAACGAAAGCTGGATGAATACATGAATTCATCAAGAAGATCAACAGAACGTGGCAGTCAAACATCGACACTCCAACCACCTGTCACTCCGTCATCGACACTCAACACCTTAACCTTTCCTATAATGCTCGTATCTTTGAAACTTCCGCCACCGCCTTGTGCGGCACTGCTGGCATTTCACCACCCAACATTGTGTAAAATCACATATGGGGGTTTCCATAAATGAGGGTACCCCAAAAGCTGGATGGTTTATAATGGAAAATCCCATCTAAAAATGGATGATTTGGGGGTACCCCCATTTTAGGAAACACCCATATTTACAACAAACATGTGGATTCCCCAAATGACCGGGGGAGCCTCACTAAACCGGGGCACTGGGAATCTGGCAACTAACCCCCAGAAAATGAGGAGATTATATAATTAACCAATTAGAATTTTCTGGGGGTGAGAAAAATTAGAATTTTGAGAAGTGGTTTCTAACCCCCAGAAAATATTGGAATTAATGATCAAAACCAGCAAGATGTGGATATAGACAAGCAACATTAGAATTTGACAACAGAAATTGAAAGACGAACAAGTTCGCCAGAAAACGTGGTAAATGGTTAGGGTTTGATGAGCATGGGTATGGCCAAATGACTGGAACCAAGATTTGAAAATCAGTTGTATGACAATGTGCAACAGATAGTTTGCACGTCTTGGCCTTACATACTAGCTGCTTCCCCGTGCTTGCTATATTAATCGTACCAGTACTGTCACATGCAACAAGAACAGGAGATTACTAGTCGACATGTGATCCACCAGCACTTACTGTGTGCACATCAGCCTGTGCTTTGGAACAAAAACATAATTAGTGAACACCAAACAACCCCAACATTATTCCCTCAATATCCAACATAATGACCATTCTGACAACATGTGGGGAACCTGAAGGTAGCAGGGAACCAGGCTGTTGACCCACTAAATATACCATCTGACTTTGGGCTAAATCTTCATTATCGCTTGGTTGAATCTTCATGTTTGATGGGAAACCTTCCCAAACCTGGCAACCTGCCGGTGACCATGGTGTTTTATGACCTGCTGAAAGATCACCCACCTCACGATCCAGGAGAATTATGCCATTTACTCTTGCAGGCATAGCGTCAACATCCGTCAACATTTGCTGAGATGACTGGTTGATTTCCAAGAAAAGCCAGTTGAAATATTTATCAAACGTCCGAGATGGAATCATTCCTCCAGAGATGGATCAAAGAGGGAAAAAACCGCGAAGCTACCATGGGTTCCTACCAGCTACACCTATCCAGGCTCCAAAAAAACATCTGGGGGATCACCCCTTGGAGCCGTTTAACCTGAAATCTCGAGTTCCTATCTTCAAACGTCGATATCTTTCATGAGTAGTATGGGTAGATCTTCCTGATATCCATTTGAATGAACCAGAGTTTAATATCTTTGGATATTCATTTCTAGTATTTCCCCAAAGATATACCCGCTGGTTCATTCTTCAACCTATCAACCTGGGCCCATTACCCTCTGGTTCTTTATCCAAAATGGCCCATTGAAGTAGATGATTTGATGATTGGCCCCCCAAAACATGCCCCCTATTCTTCGCCAAAGCCCAAATCATCCGAGTCACACCACGGTGCACCGGAGAAAGGACACCCAGTAGCGCCAGGAACAGCGTCACGACCTGCGGTCCAAAACGTTGGGTCAAGCCGCGGCACGGCTTGAAAAAGAATGGTTTGATATCTGTTACCCTCTGGTAATCTGTTACATAGCTATTGAAAATGGCCATAGAAATCGTGGATTTTCCCAGCTATAAAATGGTGGATCTTTCCATAGTTATGTAACAGTTTACCAGAGGGTAATACACTGTTAATACACTGTCATACCCTCTGGCAATCCAAGATGGCAATTTTTCAAATCTTGGAAACCCTCCGTTTTAAGTGGTTTTAATATATGTTTTAATGAGAAAATCATCGAACTAAGGTGGCTTTCCGGCGAGACAGGTTTGATTGGCTTCTATCTCACCTCCAACAACTCAGGTTCACTGGGGTTTTCACCACCAAGTAGATGATTCACTTTTATAAACATTGGTGCTTTGTTACACTTGAAAAATAAACCTTTCTTGGCGAATCGTGCTTTTTTCAACACAACATGTAGCCATGGACTCACGAAACTGGTAAGGCTTTTAAGCTTAGATTGCTTCGATATCATACATTTTACCCTCTGGCAAACTAACATAGCTATGGGAAATCACCATTTTCAATGGATAAATCCACTATAAATGGCCATTTTCAATAGCTTTTTGTATGTTTACCAGAGGGTAATGATTTTATGGAGGGATAATTTTGACCACTCATCTTGTCTCAGACCTCAGACCCATAATTCTGTGGACTCGGTAAACCGTGATAACCGTTAAACTACAATAAGTTTTTTACGGTAATACCTACCATTTCCTAAAAGTTAAAGGTGCTCAAGCTATCGATTTATATTCTGGCATGGATTTTTTGAGTCCTTGGGGAAACCCCACTGAAAATAGACCACGTATTACAGTAGGTGTCTTGGTCGGTCCCTGACTTTAGGAAGTCACTATGTCACTGTGGAATTCATTGCCAAATTAGGATGGATGATTACTGGCTTATAAGTGGAAAATAACTGTTTTTATGTGCCATGGTCAAATGTGGCTTAGTTTCTCATGGGTCATCACTCCATTATGTAATAGGGAATAATAGGGATTTATATACTTTGTAAGGGAAGATGCCAAGTGCAATACTTGGTGGTTGTACCTGAACCACCAAGTAAGTAAGGGGCCCAACCGAAGACGTGATTATCTTTCGGACTACAAGTAAGGCAGCAACCCGACAATATCTCACTATAGTCCATTTGCAGGTGGCTCTTGTGCTACATCACTGTTTAGGTAAAACTCTGAAATCCATTCAACCCGTGCAATTCTGTAAATGTCATATATTTGTAAGCTCTCACACCAACTACGTCACAAGAGGCGGGCAGTGACAATTGGGGCATTCTTCTCTCGACAGGTGGGTGGACAGACATGCGACACGGGTCATTGTTGCTATTCAACCCAACCAAATTGAACGTGCCTGACCTTCGATATCCTGAAAAAAACACAGAACTTTCGGTAGATAGCTTGTGTCTCTACTCATGGCTAGCTGTTTACCCTCTGGTAAACTAACATAACTATAGAAAATCACCATTTTCAATGGGAAAATCCACTATAAATGGTCATTTTCAATAGCTTTTTGTTAAATTACCAGAGGGTACCTACACAAAAATGTAGCCTACCCTTCAGCAAGATTTATCCACCTCTGGATCCAGACTGGCTAGACCCTGACTAATGTTGGATACTCCTAAAAATCCGAAAAAGGGAAAATCAACAAAAAGGACTGTGTATTTAAGTCCTCGAAGTGGATGATGGAATGATGGTACAAACGTGTCGGTTGCCACCGAAAATCTTCACCAACCGATCCATTGATTAAAAGCATGGAGTTAACCAAACCCCCCAAGGTCACTCCCAAAATAACAAGAGTTAGGATTTACCCTCTGGTAAACATACAAAAAGCTATTGAAAATGGCCATAGAAATCGTGGATTTTCCCAGCTATAAAATGGTGATTTTCCATAGTTATGTAACAGTTTACCAGAGGGTAATGTGGAAAATCAAAATCATCAATCCCCAATAGAGGTTTATGAACTTGGGTATAGCTCTGGGATGATATAAAATGAAGAAAATGACGAAACTATGGGATGGTTTACTGGCTTTACCACATTAGTAATGATCGTTTTTATAATGCTGGATTTTATAGATGGTATGTAGATGGTTAATCCATGTTAATCCATGTTAATCCTTTCCCAACATGAAACAGCCTCCAGAAACCATGGGACCATGCTGGGTTGGATGAAACTGCTCCGCCAACCCCTGTTCCCTGGGTGCCCCATGCGCTCATGCACACGATCTGGACTCCGGACCTGCAAACAAGGGCCCTCTCGGGCCCAAGGCCCTGGGGGTGTAAGGTGAAATAGTCATGGTGTTCCAAGCCCCCATAAGTTGGGATGTAACCACTCATGAGTGAAATATCGTGAAACTAAAAAGTAAAGCAATAGTGCATTACTATACAGTTGAATAAGTATATTGATGTAAGCCCTATAACTATGGTGAAATATGACCACTCATTAGCGGAACTGGACCGCCAAGTGGAGAGTCTGACACTGGGCCAAGTAGTGGGATACAGTCCGTGGTTTTGTTGATACCCTGCTAACAAAAAAGTGTATTCACTAGATGAATGGTGTCAACCCAGAATTTCAAAAATGTTAAAAATATATAAGTGTCGACACTGCATCTTGAATTGGTGTTTAACCAACATTAATGGGGATAATATGCGGATATATATATATATGCATATATATATATATGTACATATAAACGTGGTCTAACGCTCTTAGCATGCCTGGCACGAGACCACTCTGCAACCAAACAAAAAATAACATGGGGATGTTACAAATATACATGTGTAAATACATATATATATATATACATGTGTGTGTATGGGGTGTCTTTGCAAGACTTTTGGGGTCTCTTGCCGGGATAATGTAATGAATGGGAATATTTCATTGGTGTATAGTGTGATTGAACAACAGAAATTGGCGAGTATATATGTATATATATATATATAAATTATATAACCAACAAATTATGGATGTATAGTGCGATACAGGAGTGATGGGATATATATCCCTACTATATCCCGTTATAACACCATTAAGACCGATTCCCTTAGGGAGTCTTCCTCACTTTTGCATAGATGTTGGTGGTGAATTTCCAGCAAATCCCTTCATCCGGGTGATTCCACCAAAACATACGTCTTTCAGTGCCCCAAAATGATTTTGTTGGCTTAGGTCCAAGCATCCAATTGCAGATCTATCCAGTATGAACCATAAAAATTGATCTAGATGTCCAACTTAGCCATGAATCAGTTGTAAATCCACATCGGTGGTTGAATCTCCATTCCTGGGGCAACCATGATTCCAACCCCTATCATTTGGGGGCCAAGATTCCAAGATATTCCAAGCCCCTTCCAACACCGGCACGCCCGGAATGCAAAGTTCTAAGTTCCCAGCCCTACAGAGACAGCCAGCAACTTGGAGTGTCTGGGAGGGCTGGACAGTCTCTGAGGCTCTGAAAATTGGAGGTATAGCCCAATGAAAATCACCACTTCCATAGGGAAATTATAAGAACATGGGAAACGTAACAGTCCACCACCACAAAGCCCTTGCCATTCCACAGTGATCAAAGAACACTTATCTGGTTGGTTATGTCAACCATTGTGGGAAAATTAGTGAGAAATTGCCCTCAATTACCCACGAAAAAAATCAAACATGGATAGCCAATCCCCATTCAGTTTGATGTTCTTCCCATTGAGTTGCCCATTTAGTTATTGTTGTTGGCTATATCACCCATCATATCCCCATAAGATCCCATGAAATCCCATGGTATCTGGATGTAAGTTTCAGGAATGTCCAAGAATCCTAAGAGTCAGATAACATATGCGTGATTGTCTGTATCATTCAGATATATGGGATGATACATATGATACATATGTGTATGTATGTAATGTAAATGTGAATGTACATGCAAATGTAAATGTAATGTAATGTAATGTGGTGTAATGTAACGTAATGTAATGTAGTGTAAATGTAATGATGTACGTATGCATGCATCCATGGATGTATGCATGTATGTATGTATGTATGTACGTATGTATGTATGTATGTATGTATGTACGTATGTATGTACGTATGTATGTATGTATGTATGCATGCATGTATGTATGCATGCATGCATGTATGTATTTACGCATGTATGTATGTATGTATGCATGCATGCATGTATGTATGTATGTATGTCTGTATGTATCTATGTATGTATCTATGTGTCTATGTATGTATCTATGTGTCTATGTATCTATGTATATTTGTATCTGTGTACATGTATGTACATGTACATGTATGTACATGTACATGTATGTACATGTATGTACATGTATGTAAATGTATGTGCATGTATGTGCATGTATGTACATAGATACAAATATACATAGATACATAGACACATGTACATGCATGCATGCATGCACTTATGTATGTATGTATGCGTATATACGTGTATATATGTATGTATACATATAATTATGTACAGACATATCATCATTTATAAACGTGTATGTATATATATATATATATATATATATTATGTACATATGCGTGTTTGATCGGGGGATAACATTCTAAAAGCACATTATGTTTTTTGGAGGGCAGCCCCTCAAAATGAATCAACAAGTTTTTCTAGTCCAGGGTTGACATTGCACATTGCAGACTGTCATCCAGCCTTGGCACCAAACTAAAATCAAAAAGTGAATCCTGCTGAAAAGTCGTGACAGTCATGGATGAATGTCAGTAAAGCAATGTCATCAACCACCCATATTTTGCTGGTTTAGACCACCCCATTCTTTCTAAAATTGGGGATGGTGGATCCTATTGCTGGCCTGGGTTTCCGGAAGACATCGCCATGGACCAACTTCCAACCCGTCTCTTCCGCCGCATCCTGGATCGCGGAAACAGCGGAAATGGGCTGATTTCACCGGAAAGGGGATGTATGAGAGAATTATGTAAATAGAGCATCCATATATCGTATAAAATATTCACATATGTTCTATATTTACTTAATAATACATAAAATGTATATATATATATATATGATATATACGTATATACATTGTTCTCGTATAAATCTCATATAGATATATCCTGTTGGTCCAAGCCTCCTATGGTTGCGAGCTTCCCATCAAAAAAAGGGATTCTCCAGCCTGGTCGCTTGAGGGGTCACCATTTCAGGCCCGTTCTCTTGGTCAAATCCACAGTTCCACATTCTTTTGGGTAAAACAAGAACAGTACGCCATAAGAAACATCAGAAACACAAGGAACTATACTATTGTACTAAGAAACCATGTTTTAATACATTACTGTTGTTACAAAGAACAGTTTCGAAACATGTTGGCTTCTAAGACGACCGGGAAAGGGAACATCAAACAATGCCATTGGCTATCTGCAGCATCAAATGTGGGTTTTCTCTTTGTATCTTTTCTCCTCCAACAAATTCTTGACCATCAAGACAGAGATTGCGAGGAACCCATAGAGGGATCATAGCTACATGATGGCCACTTTTAGAGGGGACATGGATCATTTTACCTATAAACTCATGCCTAAGTCACGCCTGTGTGCTGAAAGTCAGCTTTCCACCATCTAAATGCAGTTTCGAGGAAGTCATGCCTGTGTCATGCCTGGAACAAAAATCACCATCTAAAGCCTTTGCTTCATGTTCATTTCTTCACCTGAGCAAAACATTTGGCGCGATTTGTGCGCCAGCTGCGGCCAGCAGTGGATCTCAAAGTTCCTTTGTTCACCACTTCCTTTTGAAACACAGACCGCAGAGCCTCTTTTGGGCAAATATGTTTGAGGCCCGAGGAAACAAAAAAATCAGCAATTGGTTTGATGCATCCTCAAATTGTATCTAAGTCGTGCTCCACTTCGCTCAAAGGTTCAATCAGCTTCAGCTCATATCCTAAACATCCTAAATTTATGTCATGATTTTACATAGGTATTTATCAAATTTATCACCCTTACCCGTGGGGACAGGAAAGGGTGACCGTGAAACGGAGGTCCTCGGCGGAGGCCAGCTCGTTGTACCTGGATGGGATGTTGGTAATAGCAATACTGATACTAGTCTTACTACTGATGATACCCTTTGGACGTTGGTGAACCAACATTTTTTGGTTTTGAAGGATCAAAACAAAGGTACTTTAAAAATGCAGTCAACACTCAACATTGCATTTACTGTACTTGGGTCCTGCAGTGCCTGCAGATTTGTTTGTGGTTTTATAATCACCCACATGTTCGTAGTTTTGCATCGAACTACAATATGATTTGTTTTCCCAACTTATGATAGGTAGCATCAGTCGGAGACTTTGAAATAAACATAGTTCATTAAGAAGTTTCCTTTTTGCTGATAGTTTTAGGATGTTGTTTTAGGTAGTTCAACGCAACAACCAGGTTGGCGGTGGGCGAAGGCTAGTGGCATAAATTCTGTTTATGACCAAGTTAAACACCTTAAAACTAGCACAGGAGCCCAGCGATCTTCTTGGAAATACATGGAAATGACAGTTACCAGAAGTGGATCATGGAAACATTGAAAGGTAAACTCCATTTTTCATGAAGATGTGTTCCATTAAATTTGTTAAGTCAATCTGTTGAACAGTCCAAGAATTACCTGCCAGTAAATCAACACAGATACGAGATATGAAAAATCAACCATTTGCAAGTTGTATTTTTCAGTGTTTCCATATTGTTGATTTCATTTACCGGAATTGTAGTTCACCTGCACATCGCGTGCATCCCGGGCAATCATCCCACACAACAGGTAGCAAGGCCCTTGGGTATGACCGACGGCGAACAGTTTGTGGATTCGAAACCATCCATTTTTGATGGTATATATAGTTAATTTCGAGCCATTCGCGTGTGTATGTGTATCTACATATATATATACATATGCATGTTTTTGCATATTTATGTGTATATATATAATATAAATATAAGTATATGCATTTACAAATTTGTGTGCTTGTATATATGTATATGGTATGGGTGGTTGCGTCAATATTGTCCTTTTAGGAGAAATAAAAAGTGGCCGGTTTGGTATATTAATGTATATTAGTTAGTGTCATCTACCAATTGGTTGGTTTTCATTGCAAAAAAAAAACTCTATTGACCAACAATTGAGAAAAAGGACAACTTTTGGCGACCTGGGGGGTGGCCCAAAAAAACTCGGTCACTTGGTGATGTCTCGATGAATCGTTCTGAGGATGATCACTGCCTGGCGCGGAAGATGACCCATTTATGCCTACTATACTAGGTAGATAATGATTGATTGATTGATTGATTGATTGATAGATAGATAGATAGATAGATATATATAATATATATACATGTATATATCAGGGATCATGTATATAGTCGTGTGTATATATATATATACGTATGTGTGTGTGCATGATATATGTATAGCTTTGGAAATTGAGCTTGCTTCTGGGCCATCTACGATTCCTAGACTGCACGTCCAAGTGGCCAACAGGTTCTCATGTTGAGTCAGGCATGAATCCAGAGTACTGGTAAGCGACCGAAGAACAAGCAAGAGAACATCACAGCAAGAAAAAACATGACATTTGTCAAGGAATGTATGTATGTATGTATGTATGTATGTAGGTAGGTAGGTAGGTAGGTACGTGGATGTATGTATGTATGTCTGTCTGTCTGCCTGCCTGCCTGCCTGTCTGTCTGTCTGTCTGTCTATTGTATTCCCGGGTGTGTCCGCACGGGGTCTTTTGTGTCTTTCTATTTCCGTGTTGTCGCTTCTTGCTCTAGGACCTCTTCAAATTCAGTGCCCGCAAAGCAGCTCTGAAAATGGAGCTTCAAATTCAAGCAAAAATTGCTGCTGTGAACGGGGTATATTTCCCAAGCCGGTTCTATGGCAAAAAGGTTTGTTTCTACTACTCATCCAGTCAGTTGACCCAAAGACCAAGGCAGGTGAAAGGCATCTCACCCACATAAAGATGACTGGCCAGTTGATCAAGATCCAAGAGTAGTGGGTTTTCATCATACGTGTATAACAATTCCCATTAGACTAGCTAGTAATTACAAGCCCCATCTACAACCACCAACCACCCATCATTTAGGTGGCAAATTACGGTTGTTCTAGCCATGTTTCAGCTGGTGATAACCATCAACCACCATCAACCTTCTGTGATTCTTTATGTGAGCAGTGTTCAAAGTCCTCTGCCGTCCCTTTCTCTGAGTGGCTTCAGTGCAGAACCCAACAATACCCAACAATTCCCAACAATCCCCAACTGGTTGGTGGTTGACCTACCCCTTTGAAAAAATCATCCAGTTCGTCAGTTGGGATGATGACATTCCCAATATATGGAAAGTCATAAAAAAAATGTTCCAAACCACCAAGCAGGTTATATAGGTTCCATTGATATTCCATATAGTTGGTGATATTAGTACATTTAAAAATTACCAACTATAATTATGAATCTATTTCCCAGAGGTTTGGATCACTGTTCGAATTTTCCAACCAGTCCAACTCCCCGCGCAAATGGGCCATGATCTTCTCCCCCAGATGAACCATTACAAAAATGAGCCCGGGATGACGATCATGCCGGACAAGAAGAGCATGATCCTGAGGAGGGAAAGAACATCCACCCAGAGTTACTGTTACAGAAACAACGGACTGATGTTAAGGATAAATATTCAGGGAACCGTGATTTTTACACCAAAATCTACGGCGTTTCGGCTTTTCGTGTAAAATGTCCCTTAGACCAATTCTGGGATACATCGTCAATCTTAGAACCGATACCCTTCTTTTTTGTATTTTGTGCTGGTTAGGTTTGGTATGTAACAAATGTATCACCGTTTATGGCAAAAGATTAAAGTATTAACTTTACGTAGCCATCCAAGGTTTACCCAGGCGAGCTCATTGGGGATGAATAGTATTTGGGTATCTGTCAACACTCTAGTACCCTGGTGAACGCCAAAGTGGTCGGTAGTCAACTATGTTCATCGTCCAAACAAGTGTAGTTTTGTATATTATATATAATGCATTAACCCATCTCCGTATCCGGATACTCGATACTGAACATGAACCAACCCCTCCAAAAAAGTGCCCCCAAATCATAGATGATTAAGATTCGCCCTTGGTCATGGTTCTTGCTGGTTACTTTGCCCTTAATAGACCCGACCACTGTCGGGGCTGCTTGAAATCGTGCCATAAACCTGAAATTCGGGATCACTGGTACGTGTTGTACCACCTGTTCCTATCCCCTTGAATCTCTAGTATATATGGGTATCCATTATTTTTGAGATGCTGTTCATACACACCTCCTCCAGTTTTCGCTACTATGCACAAGAAATCGTTCTTTGGGTTAATACATTCTCACAGACTATCACAAATATAATATAACCAAAGACTAAATTGCACTCAGCTAATCATCCAAGGTTTTCCACTAAAACACTTCGAGTGCCGAAAAAAACATCACTCACAGGATCATTGGAGCCACATTGGACACATTCGAACAAACCTTTAGTATATCATACAATCATATATATATATATTATATATATATATTATATATTATATATATATTATATATTATATATATATACACATATCAACTACAATTACCACCATTTTGGTGGCTTAAATCCCCATGTTTGTTGCCCCAAATCTCCAGCATCTCCAGCGTTACCCGAAAAACTTGTTGTTACCTACCCCCCACGTTGGCCGGGCGATGCCGGGCGCACATCAGCGAGTTCAGGATGGAGAACCAGTGGATCTGTCCAGGTCCTGTCCAGTATCATATCTATATATATATACATAGATAAAAGATCATATCTGATTGGTGGTTGACCTACCCCTCTGAAAAATATGAAAGTCAGTTGGGATGACTATTCCCAATATATGGAAAAATAAAAAATGTTCCAAACCACTAACCAGATATGTATCTTATATTGTATAATCTATATAGCTCTACATGTTTTTGATAAAAGAACATATGTATATTATATAACCTATAGTTGATATCATGTATGTATATTATATATACACTATATTTATTGACTTTTCTATATTGTTGTTCAGTTTAACCATCATAGATAGAATATGCAATGTTCACATATATTCCCATTTAAATGATGATTCATTGAAGTTTCCATATTCTATCTACTCCAGAATGACTACAGGATACTAAGGTATATATTTGAATCATTGTATAAAATCTAATCATTGATAGATGTATAGTTTCTTGGATCTAATATCAAATGTAATAAATATGATTATAGGTGTATATATATGTATATAATAACCTGGTAACCACACCCAAAGAAATAAAGTAAATCATCATCAAATTTGCAATGATAAGAAAATTTCTATCTTTGGGGGGATGACTATTTCTATAATATATTTGATAGAGTGTAATCATTGGATAGATATATCTGGGTAAATTACAATAATTCACTAACATGAATCAAGGCCATTTGGGGATGATCCCCCTTACTAACCATGATTCTGGTGAGGTCGCAGTGAGGTCGTTATAATTTACCCAGATATATAGTTGATTGATGTTTATTGGGCCTAATGTCACGCCAAGCTTTTTTCAGAATACGTACCGTAGCTTCTTGTAATGTAGCATAGCTGCGGAGAATCAACATCCTTGAGAGGTAAATACTCTAGTATGAATGGGTCGTTTTCCAAGGTTACTGGAGGGTATATGCTATTTGAATCTATTTGAATAAACGTACATCTCTACAATAAAGATTTAGTAAGTGTGTATATATATAGGTATTTATCAACATACGATAGGATATGATCGGATATGGTAGGATATGAATATCGGATGTGTATATATTACATATAGCTGTAATATGTATAGCGCGTTTATTTCACTAAGAACCTAAAAAGGGTTACGGCGGAGATTAAGCTAAACTTGGAGAGGTGAACGAAAGCCAAACTTATAGGTGGAGGGGCCATCATGTTAAATCAGCCTCTTGTAAATGGGAAGTTTAGCCCCCAAGTGGTTAGAGGTTCCAGCCCATCCTAGTTACTGACTCGTTTGGGGAATGGTTTTTACGCCCCGTTTATGGTGTTTTGGGGGCATGGCTTACTAGTGGGTTTACTTCACATTATCCAATATAGAACCAGTGTGTATGTATGTACCAAGTCAGTACCACCATGGTTGTCGGTACAGCTGTATATGGTATATAGCTACTTCTTGTATATAGGATATTGTCCAGACCGACTGGAATGGACATCCAAGTAGTCTTGTTGGAAGTTGGGTCAGACCTGGGAAGGTGTACTGAAGGAGGATCCCCGACATAAAGCATGACCTGGAGGAAGAACCAAACTAGGTTTCATGCTGGATATATCTATGGTTAATGGGCTAAAAGCCAACAAACATCGTAAATACCTTCCAACAAAAGACTTTTAGAGTGCATGTAACGTAACGTAACGTAAGGTAACGTAACGTAACGTAATGTATCTTGTATATACATTATATATATATTCTCCCATGAACATGGCAAAGGATTAACCTGTACATACCAGTACCATCCTGTAGCGTTGACTAAGGTTGACCCAATGCAATTACTGCATATTCTACTATTTCCCATTGGTACAACCCTAATTGAACGGTATTTGACCCTAGAGCTAGTTCAGGGTTGCGCGGTTCATAGATGTGGTAGATGTTGTTGTCAAGGGACTCAGGGACCCAGGGACTGTATGATGCGTTCATTGAATTTGATGGGCGACTCAGGGATTGCATGATTGACCGATGGACTATTTTCCTTGGGCATCTTTATCTATTGCCGGTGTCTGCCGGTTTTAACCCAACTCGATAGTGCATCATAAATCCCAAAAATTGATGTCTCGGCAATGAAATTAATGGTTTCCCCAATAGTACCCGTCGTGTGTGGGGTTTGTTTGCAACTGAGCTGAAGCATTCAAATTATATAAATAGATCGGATAATAACAATGGATCATCTTCATTAAAATAGTCAGATATTAAAATTTGATCATCTCCATTTGTCCTACTTTCCGAGGTTCCTTGCGTTCGAGTAGCCCCGCCCAATATTGAGGGGTTCTCGATGCCCATAAGAAGGGCCGATGATGGTTATCAGCCCATTGATAAAGCATGACAAAACCCGATTTTGGGATACACCTTTTTTTGGGGGGTTACCGGGTTTCTCTGATTCCCTGCAGTTCCATAGATCCAGACAGTACATAAAAAGGTTTCCGCTGTCCTCCAGTCATCTTCAGATAGTTGTCGAACCTGGCCCACGGTTTTAAAAGAACGGTACCTGGGGGCGCAGTTGTTTTTATTGATACGGTATAGCTATGGCAAAAACTCACATAAGTTGGGATATAACCGCTGTATAACGGTGGTTGTATCTCCACTTATAACTGGAACTGCACCCTCAAGTACCTACTTCTGCTTGGTGTCTTCAACCCAGATGCGAACTCATGTCACGTTTTAGGGATCATCAATCATTATCCCGGCAAGAGACCCCAAACAGTGTGTAGTTAGGATTCTAAAGGGGAAGGTGGAAAGGACCTAAAATCACCAGTGGCTGCAAGCTAGCAGGACAAGAGCGACCCTAGTAGTGAAAAGAAGAGATACCAGGTCAGATTCTGCAAGTTCCCTCTGTGAAGATCCTCTGTAGAAGATCGCGCGCAAGATCTCCGTGAGAGGTTCTCTGTAGAAGCTGCTGTGCAAGATCCTTGTGGGTGGCTATCTGTACAAGGTGTCTATAGGAGATCTCCACAGAAGATCTTTGAAAGGGATCTCAAAGTAAGATCTCTGCTCAAGTTATCTATAATGATCTCCGAGCAAGACCTCCGCTCTCTTCACTAGGTCTCTGTACAAGATCTCCATAAGAGGTCTCCTGGCAAGATCTGTCTACAAGAACTCTATGAGAGCTCTCTCTGCACAGATATCTTTAAGAAGTCTCTTGGCAAGACCTCTGGACAAGATATCTATAAGAGATCTCTCGGCAAGATCTCTTCATGAGATCTCTGTACAAGCTCTCTATAAAAGCCCTCTTGGCAAGATTTATGTAAGAGACCTCTTGGCAAGATCTCTGCAACAGATCTCTATGCAATGTCTCTGTACAAGGTCTCCAGAAGAGGTGTCCTGGCAAGATCTCTGTACAAGATCTCTATAAGAGGTCTCTTGGCAAGATCTCTGTAAGGGGCCTCTTGGCAAGATCTAAACAGATCTCCATGCAATGTCTCTGTACAAGATCTCCAAGAGAGGTGTTCTGGCACGATCTCTGTACAAGATCTCTATAAGAGGTCTCTTGGCAAGACTCTTGAAGAGATCTCTCTATAAGAGATCTGAGGGATCTCAAAGAAAGATCTCTGTTCAAGCTCTCTATAAAAGATCTCTGAGCAAGATCGCTGCTCGCTTCACCAGGTCTCTGTACAAGATCTCTATCAGAGCTCTGTCGGCAAGGTCTCTGCAAGAGGTCTCTTGGCAAGATCTCTGAACAAGATCTCCATAAGAGGTCTCTTGGCAAGATTTCTCTACAAGTTCCCTATAAGACTACAAGCGGTCTCTTGGCAAGATTTCTGTATATGAGATGCCTCGTTTTGTGCGAGCCTGCGCAGTCGAAATGCACATGGACATGTGACATGCCATCAAAGCTATTTGATGCAGGAATTTACAGGAAAAATGCCGCACCCTAGGACACTCGTTTTGCGCATGGACATGTCACAAGAGTCATTTTATGCGGAAATGTGCAGGAAACATGCCGGATGCCCCGGCCGCGGCCCCCGTGCTGTGCGAGCCTGCGCAGTCGAAATGCACATGGACATTTCACAAGAGCCATTTTGTGGGAATTTACAGGGGAAATGCCGTACGCTTCGACCGCGACATCCGTTTTGTGCGAGCCTGTGCAGTCGAAATACACATGGACATTTCACAAGAGCCATTCTATGCGGAAATTTACAGGGAATTGGCTGGACACGGATGATACCACCTCAAATGAACACCGGGCCATAGCACCTACCGTAAGAACCCCTTCAGTGTGGCTACACTGTTTGGGGAAAAAAGTTTGGGGTTCACATCGAGTTGTAGCCTTCGTAATCCTGCCTCTTTTGGCCCTTTTGTCTTTCAGCATTCAGAACAGACTTTAGTGTCAACTATCATGTGAGCCATTCAATTTACCCTCTGCTTATTTAACATAGCCATGGGAAATTGCCCATTTATAGATAGTTTACCTATTAAAAATGCTGGATCTTTCCATGGCGAACTGTTAGTCATAACCAGAGGGTATACCTCTCCCTCATGAAATCTAAGGGATTCACCCAATTTTTTTAAACCATTGCCAATCAGCCAGAGGGCCCCTGCAAAAAATGGACCAAATTCTTGGCTGGTGAGTTAGTAGATATTCCCATTATATAATACCAAAAGACTAGTTAGGATTAACCATTATTGACCATCATTAACCATTATTAACCATTATTAACCATTATTATCCATTATTAACCATTATTAATCATCATTAACCATCATTCATCTAAGATTGACCTTTTTTTAACCATCCCCAAATCATCACTGGTTGGTGGTTTTTTGCCACCCCGCTGAAAAATCATGGAGTTCGTCAATGGGAAGGATGACATCCCATATATGAAATGGAAGTCATAATCCAGCCATGTTTGAAACCACCAACCAGACAAGGTTCTGGGGAAGTCATCATCTATAGTGATAGGAAACCATCATTAATAAGTGAATTTATTTATCACAAATAGAGTTGGAAACCTGGAAATTATGTTTGAAACCACCAACCAGATCATCATCATATTCCCATTGTTGTTGGTTTATACCCTATTAACCACTATTAATATCACTATATTTATATCACTATGTTCCAGATCACCTAATTTTTGACCTACTTTGGCACCTCGAGGCCCAGCGTATCTCGCTGTGCGCCCAGGCCACGTCGTAGGTGAAGGTGAGCTGAGCCGTTTGGCTGAAATGGTGATGTCATGATCGATATGAAAAAGTATCCCTAAAAGATTCAAAGGCTGGTTCACCATGAAAAATTGGTTTTTCATGGTTTTTCACCATCAAGAATTTGGGTTTAGCATGGTTTAACCATCGAAAATGGTGGTTGTTTATGCTTTAACCATCCTGAAATGGTGCTATATGCGCCCAAATATAGTATTATACAAAATTAAAAAACACTGGGTCCCCAACTCGTGAATAGATCCAATCCTAAACCAAAGGTTCGATTTGAGGGCATTCATTCTTAGGGGGAAGGTCAAAAAAATGGGAAAAAAACTACTTGGGGATATGCATCATTGAATCGTGAGCTTTTTGATGTGGAGGTTCAATCAAATTAGGAGTTGACGAAGAGGATCTAACCAGCAAAAATATGGATTGAACCAAAAGAAGTGGGGCTATAGATGGATGTTCAACAATACAGGTCATACAGCAAGTAACGATTTAAGCATAAAACATATGGGATAGAGACTGACAAACCCTATTATTTTCATAGCAGAAAGTAACCAACAGAATTGGTAACGTTTTCGAATGGGAAAATCAAAAACCAGAAGGGACTAGAAACCCATCATCCCTCTCAACCAGCAACCTTCCGGGATTGTTCATACTATTGAATCATGTTCTTCCATGGCTAACTCTGGACAATAAACCAAAAGAACTGTTGGTAGGTAAATGTAAAACTCGTTGGTGGTTGAGCCACCCCTGTCCATTCCAATCATCATCCCAAATATGATTGAACATGTTGAAAATAAACATTATGAATCTGAATGAAACCAAAAAAAAACAATTCAATCATTTTCACCAAACCACCCCAGCAGAAAAATGGATTTCAAGCAACACAGATGTGACTTTTACCAGCAAAAATTGGGGATCTTCACCTGTCACACTTTCCTTGGGATCTGGGAATTGGTATTTTGTCCTTAAGATGTTTAAGGGGACGTTTGACGAAATCAGCAAGAATGGGGTTTAAGCAGCCATCATTGGGAATATGAATCAAAATCTGGATTACCGATTGGGATATGCATCATTGGGTTTAACCAGCGTTTTTAAAAAAAAAATGATTAAAATGTGGACATTTGGATCATCAAACCAGGGTTTTTTATGCACGACTGGGGCTCAAAACCAAGGATGGTTTGAGATGTGGGCTATGACTGTGTAACAGTGTAACCCGGCTCAAACTTCTGGTTAAAACCATGTGAAACCGGTGAAGCCCTGATGATAAACCAACAGGAAACCATCAACAGATCTGCCTCATCATGCACATCTAGGTCAAAGATCGGCGCTGCATCGCCGTCCTACCACAGCTATCGATGCTGGGTCCCAGTGAGTCAAAATACGGCAGGTACAAGTGGACTGAGCCTATTTACCCTAGAACTGGGGTCATAAGCCACTTTGAAGCACCAAGTAATGTCGCACAACATTTGGTCTCCGAGTCAAGGTGACGATACTCTCAAAACGTGAACAGAAACGTTGGATTGGCCCAACAGAAACGGGGATCTATTCAAGTGAAATGTTGGATTTTATCAAACAACGGAGTTTAAACAACGGAGTTTAAACAACGGAAATGGCGGATATTCACCAACAAAACGGAAATTTCGAGCAAATTGAGCCAGAAATGAATCTCGACTTTGATCCAAGAAACTATGTGAACCAAGAAACGGCTACACTATATGAAATTCAAAAATAAAATAAATAAAAATTGTGAAAAAAATGATATACAGTAACATAAAATAGTTATATTCATGTTGAATATCCCCAAACTAAACCAACAGATAGAGATTTTAAAAAATGTTTCACCAGCAAAATCTGGAGGTTAAAATAACAGGCTCTACGCCGCGGCCTGACACGAAGCCTGGAGAACACCATCCTTTTCCTTTACGGCCTGGCAGATGGATATATCGATTGGGGATTTCATCAAGATCTTTATTGGAATACATATATACATATATATATATAATGGGAGAAGATGGGATAAGATGGGATATTATATATATATGATGGGATATAATGGGTTTTATATGGGATAAATTAATATGGGATATCAATCAGGACCTCAAAGAGGGATTTTCATACAGGTTCCATGGGGTTCTATGAAGAAACATGAAAAATTCCCATGTTTTGATCCCAAAAGGGTCAAGCCTTCAAGCCTTCGGGGGGACCGAGTTACTTGTGGCATTTTTATCAAGGCATATCTGACTGGAAGCCATGGCACATTTTTTTTCAGCTCTGTAGCTCTAAAAAATGGATAAAAACGGTGATTGTCCTAGCTATGTAACAAATTCCCAAAGGTTCACGAGGACTTGCCGATCTCTGGTCACCAACCAGTGGGTTGGATTCCACGAAATGGCCATGGAGTACTGGCTGGCTAAGAGCAGGATTCCTAGTTCACTGAGGTGAGAATTCACCAACAAAGATTGGGTCTTTCATCAAGCAATATGGAGATGTTGGCTAACCAATATGGGATAGTTTATCATTCAAAAAAAAATTGGAAAACGATAAGTCAAATCTAAAAACCAGCAAGAATCAGATTGTATTCACTAATAATACCTTGCTCAGATGTGTCAGAGTTTAAAAAAAATGATATGTGCATGGGGTATGGTCATCCCACCATAAATAGATAGGTATTCCTTATGATTGGAATATCAAGCCCCATATAATGCATTGATGATCCTAGCCTTTTGATGGGAAAAGAACCTGAGCAGTGTTCAAAACCCCGTGTCGTCCATTTGTTACTGGCTTGTTGATAGGCTTTCCCATCATGGATTTTGATCAGTTACATTATATTGGTGATTACAATCTCATATACAGGATGGTGCCCCCCGTTATATGTTGGTCTATAACCCCATTAACTATACTTCTATCTACCATAAACCAGAGTTAATTCAGCCACTTATGTTTTTTCGGCAACTTAGCTGAACGCTATCGACTTGGGGGGCCCCATCCTCAACCAGGGATGCCATGGATGGGCCGATGGGGCCCCTAGACGTTTGACGTTCCGATCTTCCCCCCGGCCTGATGCATGCTAAAGGGTTCGATTTCGAAACCAACGATCCGGTACCCAAAGTACCTATAGAGCACCACCACTAAGGTCGGATGGAAAAAAAGTGGGGCTTAACATGGCTTAACCATCAAAAATAGTGGTTTAACAATGATAGAATCTGTGGAAGGGTTGAAATCAGTGGGATTGAATACATAGATCTAAAAACTCGGATTTGCTTAGCACCCAGAAACATATGGTGAGCTTCCCAGTGGGGAAATATGTTCAGTCACATTGAACAAACCACAGGAACACATAGAAAAACCAATGGAAAAACCTATCTAATTATTTTTTAACTAATCATAGGATTAGTTGAATGAAAGAAATCTGAAATCCCAGTCTTCACTAATCAACTGGAATCCTTTGGGAGCAGCTGGCTCCTATGTTGAAAGTCAAAAACTCACGTTTTTTGCAGCTGGGCCCCTCCGGTGTCGGGGAAGTGATGTGAACAAATCGAACAAATCTTCAAGCTACAATCGTAAACGTCGTCAACATGGCCAGCTGGGAGATTTCCTGTGGATCTGTGGGCAGTTACATGCAATTAAATGGTAAAATCATAGTATTATGTGGGTAAAACATGGTAAAATGTTAACCATCCCGCAGTCATCACCAGTTTTTTTTGGGTGGTATAAATTCAACCATTCCCAGTCATGGCTGGTGCCAATGGCATTGTTGTACCGAAGAAACTCCGAGGATCGGAAAGCCTGTGGAGATTTCACCAAAAAATGAACCAAGAAGAGTAGAAACTGGGGTTACAATAGTTATATAATGTTATGAATATGTTATATAAATGGTATTAAATGGTATAGCACATGGCACTGACTCTAGCTTTCTTTTTTCCGTATAGAAGCCATCTTACCAACATACTTTTTGGGGCCAAAAAAAGGTTGGTGCCTAGCAGTTTCCACCTTGGGGGGCGATTCTGGGGAGTCAAAACACTGACCCATTGGTCCATGCTACGGAACAGCTCGTTGTTTGGTCCCCGAACTTGTCAGGATTGGTGTGGTACTTAAGGTTGATCCTGCAAGCGAACGGAGATCAACGGCTGCAGACATTGCACCAAGTCAGTCCTAATGCAAAGAAGAACATCGTACGCCCAATCAGATCCCGTCCAAGCAAATACCCTCTGGTAATTTAACATTGCTATTGACAATGACCATATATAGTGGATTTTCCCATTAAAAATGGCCATTTTCAATAGCTATTTTGACATAACCAGAGGGTACCCAGCTTTTCTGCTGAAAAAAAAAGGTCTTTTTCGGGTGAAAAAATTGGTGGATCGAGCCCATCTATGTCGTGGTGTCGTGGTTTACCATTGGTTTACCATTGGTTCCGTGGATGTGATCTCCCCATGAAACAAATTCCTTGGCACAGGAAATCCCAATCATTAGATATGGCAAGTTCTTAAGTCATAGGGGAATCCCCAAGTCACCATGGGTTTCAATACTAAACTTGGATGATTTGTGGGTACCCCTATGACTCTATGACTTAGGGGGGAGTGAAGACCCCCACCATGAACCAGGGCTCCAGGGCTGTCCTGACGTGGTTGTGGAGGTAATATTTTTCACCCTTCTGCACCTAGGATCCAGATTTTCGGCCATGGTGCGTCACTGGGAGAAGGGGGCGATTGTTGACACGGAAGTATGATGAGGGTCCAAGAGGGGTGAGTCTATTTCATGTCATGGCTGATCTTAGGTGATCTGCAAAAATAAATGTTTAAGTCAGGATATGGAACTGATTTGGCTCGATGAAAGTGGCCTTATACCGAAACAATGAACCTACCAGCCAATAATTTGAACACGGATCCACTGACCACTCGGAAATGGATGTAATGTAAATGGATCATTTGGCATACCCAAGTCAGTGAAACCTACACGAACTATAGACCTTAAACAAATATATGTGGTGTGGCAGTGTGGTTCAAAGGAATCCCCAAAGGACCCACCAGCTGGTTTTTATCTTCAGTACTGAACGATCAAAGTGTGAGACCACGTCCCAAAAAGGTGTCAGTCACAAGTTGATGCAGTGACATCCTCTGGTAATTTTCCAGTTTGCCATGGAAAATTAACATGATGTTAATACGTAAATAATCTACAAATGGATCTAAACTTAAACGGATGTAAATGCATATCATATAAATGAATATAATTTTAGATAAATATAAATGATTCATTATAAATGGATATATATATATATATATTGATATAAATGGATATAAATGGATATAAATGGGCCATGGCTTCCATAGCAATGTTAGGCTACCAGACGGTATGAATCATGGATCCAAACTTCACCTGTGCAGTGCTGGGAATTTCCGACCCCAACGGGAAAGCCATTGATGTAGGTCACCTCATTCTTACCAGCCCGGGCCTTAGTGCCAACGCGACCACCAAGGACCACCAAGGGCTGAGAAACCGCGGGCTTCGCGTTTGTTTGGAAAATTGGGGATCATCAGTCAGGACGACTGGGTTTTTTTTTTCAAAAACATCTCGGGCATCATACAAGTATACCTGGTTGGTGGTTTTAACCATCTTGAAAAATATGAGTCAATGGGAAGGATTATCCCATATATGGAAAATAAAAAATCTTTGAAACCACCAACCAGATACCATAGTTCGAACGCGTAGAAAAATCTCTTCATCACAATCTCACCATTCCGTCACCGAGACTTCGTGGAAAGTCACAGGGTTCCTGCTCTTTTGCTGGTGGATACCATTCATTGCCTGCCAGTAATGGTCCATTCATTTGATTCAAGTGGTGTTTTTGGACAATGGGTGTGAATAAGCACCTAATTCTTGGGTGTTGATGTTTCACGTGTACCGAATTAACGTCTCTACTTGGTTGAAACCAACGTGTAACTCATCCCGGATCTCATAAAATCGACTCGTCCAGTGCGATCATCCGAGGCAGGACTAAAGGAACAACATGTCTATTAAAAAAACAACATGGATGGTTTATGTTAATTTATCTTATACAGTCTGCATTGTTTAGCTGTATATATACAGTATATCTGTATATATATATAAATACATCTCCCAATCGACAGGGGAAGAAGAGACCGGGTTTTTTTCGTGTCAAATGGCCCATCTTTTGGAAATTCCACGCGCAACAAAACACTGACCTTTGGCTGTTCAGACATCCTTGTCTACATTAAAATGAAAATTTTAATATATATATATATACATAAGATTCTATATGCATGTAAATATGTATATAATTGTATATGTAATTATACACATTGTATACATGATAATTCATATACAATATTATTATACACATAATATGTATGGTATATAATGTATATGCATCTCTTATTGATCTACCAAACCACACAAAGGGCGGTTCCCAGCCGGGCCCCTTTTGGGCCCCGGGCATACTTTGTGGCCGCCGGCAAGTTGTCCACAATCCAATTGACCAAGTACTCCTTTTCGCGACCATCCCCAATAGAGGCTTATGATAGTGGCATAGTTATTAAACATGTTATTACCATGTTGGACCACAATAGTTTAATAAGATGGTTTGAATAACTATATAGTTAGACCACAATAGTTTAATGAACTATAAACTTGTTCTCCATCCATTATCAACAAGAGAATCTAAAGCCAGGGGACTTCCGGACTTCCATGGAAGTACAAAACACAAGTGTCGCTTCAAGTCAGCAACCAACCAAAAATTCCAAGGTCACAAGGCTCACCGAGACCGGTGAGCCATTGGTGTCATCCTCTGCACACATGGACCTGAACTTTTTGACACGTAGCCCTATCACTGGAGATTATCGCATGTACTTAGCTCAAGCTCTGGTTCTTAATCACAAACTCGCACACTAGCAGGAAACAGTTTGCAAACATGTCCCAATATGTCCCATCATTAACTGGCAGGAAAGAATTTTCCTCCACCAAAATGCCTCAAAATTGATCCATCGAAACCAACCAATCACCAGGTGGTTTACCATGTGTGGTTCAGAACTCCGCCCATTTTTACCTACCTTTCAGCAGTGGGTTTTCCCAACTACTTACCACAACCGTTCCCTGCTGAATTCGGCATATCTTCTGTGACAAAACCTCGAACCTCGTCTGTTGCTTAAACCATCGTAAATCTTTGATCAGTCGTGTGTTATAATTACTGGTTGGTGGTTCTAACCATCTTGAAAAATATGAAAGTCAATGGGAAGGATTATCCCATATATTATGGAAAATAAAAAATGTTCCAAACCACCAACCAGTATTTAATTAGTGCATTCTCCTCCAATTTAAGTCTCATCATGTTTCATCACCTTACCCTCAGCTGGTGTTTCACACAAAAAAGCATTTCTTCAGCCCTTTATTTCTGCAGTTCTGCAGTTCTCAGCTTCGGACGTCTTTGATCATGTTCTGAAATTGTTTCCGCATCTCTACTGTCCTCAGCTCAAAGGCGCACCCCCAAAGAAGTCGATCGCTGGGATGCGGTTTTGAAACATTGGGATCTTTTGCCCGATGAGACCCTAAAAATGATAGTGGTTTCCGGCAAATGCTTTCAAGAAACGATTCTGAGACCAAGGGAACTTAAGTTTCAAGTCGCCATACAGGGTGGTACAGTTGGATAGGCTCAAAAATTCAGGTTCTTTAAAGATTGTGATCTTGAAGCATTTCAGCTGGAAAACCAGTGACGTTTCTTGCGAAGGTGTTGCCACATCCTGCTTTCATTGAGCCTTTGAACAAGTCCCAACTGATCCTGGCAGAGCTACACTTACACAACTGGATCATTTGTGGGTCTTGGTAAATGCGGGTGGGTACTTCTCCCCACACCGAGCGTTTGGGATCCTGACCGCTGAAAATCCGGCGCTTGTCCAGAAAAAGGGGAGAAAAAAAAGAACTGCAAATGTGATATTTACCCGTTGGAGATGGGAAGGTTCCATCAACCAGGTTATACAATAGTGGAAATATGTTCACCACCCAAAGCTAGGATTTCAGATGCTCTAAGTCTTAAGTTTCTATTCATTGTGGCATCATTCTAGGACATGGATCCAGGATCAGAAACACCATACCTGGGCAAGGTTGTTGATCCTCTGCTGGGTTTTGGTTCAGCTTTAGTCCACATCAAACACACAAAAAAAAGGAGAAATCTCAGTGCGCGGCTATAATCCGTTCAGAAAAACCATCAATTGTCTGAATATAAACTGTTCCCCCATCAAAAGATTGCTCAAAATCAACCAGTCGAGCAACCACTGTTAAAAAAGACTCACCGATTTCTGGCGTGACTTCGGGGGTTGAAGCATTGCAGCATAGCTTGGCGTCCCATGTACCTAGTATGCCCCAATTCCATGTCCGGGGCCCAGGCAAAGCTTGTTTGCAGACCACTTTGCAGGTCATATCTTCTAACATTCGAATCTCATAGGGTGAGTTCCTCAGCTCAACTTCCCAAGTTGGCACCGAAAAATCCACCAAGATGGCAATGACTGTTCTATCTCTTTTGGGGAACACATTAATATACATGTATATACTGATAATTTCTGACTATAATTTGAAAGAACGAGAATCTATTTTTCAAGGTTTGCTTGCTGGAGTGCACAGTATCATTGGATTATGGGACCATTTACCATCAGTTTCCTGATGAATCCTACTCCTTTCATTGTCCTACAATGTGGCTTCCAAAGAGCACAAAGTTGACAATACCCTCCGATCATCAAACATGGCTAGCTGCGAAAATTCTCTACAAATGGGTATCTCAATGGGAAAATCATCGATAGAGGACGTTCCATTGCAATGTTTGATGAAACTGGATGGTATTTGATGAAACCATCCTCTGCAGGAGAATTGGTTCCCAAGGAAGCACTGGTTGAAGACATGGGGGGTTGGTACACATGACTCCGTTGAATAAGGCTTATGATAGATATATCGAACTAGTCTGGTTGGTGGTTTCAACCCCTCTGAAAAATATGAGTTCGTCAGTTGGGATGATGATTCCCAATATATGGAAAAATAAAAGCTATGTTCCAAACCACCAACCAGTAGTTCATCGGGGTACCATCAACCAAGAAACACTTCACTGGAGGGCATCACCTTGATAACGAATGACCAATGGATATGGGCTTGTCCAAAATCAGCTTACACCAAAATGCGGTTGTTGACCATAATTTCCGTATTTATGTCTTTTTGTGTATGCAATATTCATGAACATAAGCACGTCTCAAAATTGAACCCATGGTTTCCAATTCAAAATGTCCCCCTAGTCTTGCTGATTCGGTCCGTTCGGTTGGTTTGGTTCAGCAATGGGTTTGTCCAGAAATGGGGTAGTGTACCCCCATTTCTAGCCAGTTTCATAGGGAAAGTTCTGAGAAACCATTGGATTTAGGGTTACATTATTTTCTTCCAACTCCCCAGTTCTATTACTGAATGTTTTGAGTACATCAAACTCACCATTTTTTGCTGGCATTGTGCCTCCATGAAGATTACAAACATATCGGCTTATATGTGTTTGAAACTGTTTGTATATGTGTTTGATCCAAATTACATGTCATATCATCGTTGCATACAAACATTCAATGTGTGTTGGCAATACCCATGTTGTTGGCTTTCAATGTCAGGTGACGGTGAAGTGAATGATGAATTTGATGAAATATCTCCCCACAGGAAGGCCCCCGTTTGTTGTGTTTGTTGCTTTGTAACCTCATCTATCCTCTGGTTATTTAACATAGCCATGGAAAATGACCCATTTATAGATGGTTTACCGATTAAAATTGTCATTTTCCATGGTTATGTTAAATAACCAGATGGTAACTCTAGATGTATGGTCCATAATTCCTATTGCAGTTATAAACTTATAACCAAGACATAGTCGTTTGTGGGGCCCGGCCGGGTCCCTAAAAACTGTAATTCTCCAACCATATCATATCACCATCAAACGATTGGTCACGCCAAGCACCCCTGGAGTGATATTGGAAAAACATGGAAAAATCCACGATGATAAGTCTTTGATCAACAACCTCACCCCATCAAACTCTCCAGAAATATCACTAATCACCATTATTAATATTTTTTTATCATTGTTCACCATGATTGACCATTATTCACCACTATCAACCACTACTAACCACTATTAACCACTATTAACCACTATTAACCACTATTAACCTAGCCATTTACAGGATTGTTTTCACCCACCGAAGCCGCGCCAACTGCTAACGGAGACCATTGGATCCCGCTGGGGGGCCCTGCTCAATTCGGTCGCCCTCAAGGATCTCACCCAAATTTTCAGCGCCTCAGCCGATACCATGGTATGGTATTGTATTGTACGTACGTACGTAAGTAAGCAAGCAAGGAGGTCAGTCTGTCTCTGTCTGTCTCTGTCTGTCTGTGTCTGTCTGTCTCTGTCTGTCTGTGTCTGTCTCTGTCTGTCTGTGTCTGTCTTTGTCTGTCTGTGTCTGTCTGTGTCGGTCGGTCGGTCGGTCTGTCTGCATGCATGGATGGATGGATGGATGGAGGGAGGGAGGGATGGATGGATGGATGTACATACGTACCTAATGTATACGTATACTATACTATACGTAACGTAATGTAATGTAATGCAATGTAATGTAAGGTATTGTATTGTAAGGTAATGTAATGTAAGGCATTGTATTGTAAGGTAAGGTAATGTATGGTATGTAATGTACTGTAATGTAATGTAACGTATGGTATGTAATGTAATGTAATGTAATGCATGTAATGTAATGTAATGTAATGCAATGCAATGCAATGCAATGCAATGTAACGTAATGTAATGTAATGTAATGTATGGTATGTAGGTAGATAGGTACGTACGTACGTACGTAAGTAAGCAAGCAAGCAAGGAAGTCTGTCTGTCTGCCTGCCTGCCTGCCTGGCTGGCTGTCTGTCTGTCTCTGTCTCTGTCTGTCTCTGGCCGTCTGCCTGCCTGTCTGTCTGTCTCTGTCTCTGTCTGTCTCTGGCCGTCTGCCTGCCTGTCTGTCTGTCTCTGTCTGTCTCTCTGTCTCTGTCTGTCTCTGTCTGTCTTTGTCTGTCTGTGTCTGTCTGTGTCGGTCGGTCGGTCTGTCTGCATGCATGCATGGATGGATGGATGAACGGATGGATGGATGTACATATGTACGTACGTATGTATACGTATACGTATACGTATACGTATACTCATGTACTGTAATGCATGTGTATATGATGTGTATATATATATATGTAATGTATGTATATATATATATATAATTATATAATATATATATATATGTATTACTGTAACAGTAATACATATATAGGAAATTTGGAGTTGTGCAAACATGCATGAATCTTCAAAAGAACCATGGACACGGATGTATTTACCGCCTTCAATGAGCCACAAAAAGAAGGCATTGCCACCAATGAACATACGCGAACCAGTCCGGTTCAACACATGCAATGGCAGCGGCCCCCAAGCGAACCAAACTGTCATCCCAAGCAGAATGTCTACTCTGCACAAAAGTCCACTAGGATTTTTGGATTTGTGCAAACATGAACCCTCTGGTAAACACATAAAAAACTATGGAAAATCACCATTTATAGTGGATTTTCCCATGAAAAATGGTGATTTTCCATAGTTTTTTGTATGTTTACCAGAGGCTATGAATCTTCAAAAATTCAAATCACCAGAGGGGATCGATCGCCACCGAGTTTCTGGTGGTGATGACTCTGGGCCGACAGAAGGGTAAGGTGTAGTAGTCGTACGGGAGCTGCGTTTTCACCTCGGTTATTTTTAGTAGTTTTCGACTCGTGATTTGTCATGATTTCTTTCTGTTTTCTACTATGAATGGGTTGGTTTAACCGGTTTACCCTCTGGTGAACTAACATAGCAATGGAAAATGGCCATTTATAGTGGATTTTCCCATTAAAAATGGTGATTTTCCATTGCTATGTTAGTTCACCAGAGGGTAACCATCAATATAAAATCGATGATGAATGGGGTTAGATCATCCCACCAATGACTAATGAACAGTGTCACCTGAACCTATTGGATGTTTTTTAAGGTTCTACCGGAAGAACAGGATTCTCAATTCACTGATGAGAATCCCCAATATATACAGGATACTACGACACCCTGAAAAGAATCAACCAATAGGCGTCTTGAACACTCCAATAGTACGCACAAAAAAGGACATCGGGATATCGTCGAAGATCTGTGGTTCAATGGAGTGGTTTTGTTGGATATATACAATAGGTTCAGGGGTTCAATATATCTAATTATATTATATCTATTATATTATATATAATTATACATATGGTTTTGTTGGATTTATGGTTCAACGTTAAAACTATGGTTTTTACCCCAGCAGCTTCCAGGGTTCCAGGGCTCCATTTGATCCATTTGGGTTCCAAGGGCTCGCATTGCTGGGAGCTGTGCACGCTTGCTGTTGGAAAATTGAACTTGTGTTGGTTGGTACCATCACGTTTCTCGCTAAAATCCACTCTGAAGTTATACCAGATCATACTGTACATATATATATATACACCCATATATTCATAATATTTGTTGTAGTTCAAACACTCTTTTTTTTGTGGAATATGATGAAATCCTGCCTGGGCTTCCCCACAGAGGTCAGTTTGTTGACCTTCATCTCAACTGTCGCCTCAGCTGAAACTGCCCGGCAATTCTTCCAAAACGAACTGTGACTCTCAGGCCACTAGCCTGAAATGTCAGACAAGTCTTGGTGACTCTTCGCAGAAACATATCATTTTCGCAAGTTTTTCCAACCATCCAGCTTCCCTGAGGCTCCCCAGCCCCCAGCTCATACTCAACTGGGGAGAGCCCCGGAAGGTAGAAGCTTGTCACCAGCCTAGTGAGATAGCGGCTCTAGCTGTACTGGAGGTCTACAAGCCCATCGTATGTGAAGAGCTGTATATATATATATCATTATATCTAATTAGATATAATATATGTATAATTATATATAATATGTATATAT
>Ga0126342_10002127_pt1 | contig 30112 bp, 26 predicted proteins | sample Cyp1metagenome_FD_92528 | JGI IMG/M metagenome (GOLD analysis project Ga0126342, IMG submission 92528) | Coral microbial communities from Lord Howe Island, Old Settlement Bay, Australia - Cyphastrea 1 metagenome | ecosystem: Host-associated > Invertebrates > Cnidaria > Coral ...
CCCCCCCCAGCTAAAGCTGATATAGCGACTGCTATATTAACAAATGTCATTGAGCATTTAGTGTTGCTGTTGCCCCCCAATAAGCACGCCTTCACCGCCAAAGCGGTGTGGGCGGATTTATAGTATAAATTATAAATGGGCCTTTTTAAATAGCTATTGTTAACAAATTACCAGAGGCTACAACTGGATGTGTTTAATAGAAATCCCGCTCCAAAGACTAAGAAGTTACGACTGGATTGGAGATTATCCGAGGCCCAGAGCCCCCAACAAAAACTGCGCAAGTTCATCGACAAAAATGTGAGGTGCACATGTGGAAATATAGAGAGGAATTGATACACAATATATATATATATATAATTATAAATATATATATATACATATTCTTATATAATATATATATATATTGTATATAATATATATATATAGTACACAGATTGTAGATCATGTCATATTCATAATTATAGTACATATTGTATTTGATATTCCACACAGAACAAAAATAAGATTAATAAGCAACACAGACAGACAGACAAACAAACAAACAGTGTGATGCATCGATGCATGAACATATAGATTGATGTACATATTCAGAATTTCATAGTATTTCCAGAACCTCACCATTTAAAGTCAGGATTTTTCTTAGTTACCCTGTAAAGCAACATTGTAACAGTTCGATGTGGAGTTTACCCACCGTGTGTATGTTTTCCAGATCGTTGTGTATGTTTACCCAGGGCCTGGATCACATGGACTCTCCGGATTTTGTTTGTTAAAACTGCTGAAAAAATCCCCCATTTTTCGTGGTTACAATCACTATGTGTGGTGTGACTTTGGACAAAAATCTGGTTAGACCCCCATGATTGGTGAACGAAGCCTTGGATAGCCTTGGCATGCCGTGCAGGGAGGAAGTTGAAGCCGGTGATTTTGTCGCACCATATGTTGTATGGCCTGGATCTTGGCGCTTTTTCAATTCAGGGGACAAGGCATATGGAAAAGCCCCAAGATGAAGGGGAAGGAAAATGAAGGAACAACAACAACCCTATGGCAAATAGACATAGACCCTGAAAATGAGCAATTTTAGTGGAAACTAATCTTCCAACCCCGATGACTGCCAGGGTCTATGTTAATTTACTGGAGGGTATATCCCATAGTTTGGCAAATTGTTGATCAGCATTTTCCCTACGCAAGACCAGTTCCAGAGACACCCAAATTCAGAAAACATACCAAAACATGTTACAAATCTGCCGTTGAAGTGGATCATGTCCCAGAGGATTTCCATGTTTTTTTGTATGTTTACTGGAGGGTAGATGAAACATATATTCTTGAAATCGGTAAATGGTCAGTGGCCTAAAAAAAGTATGATTCAAGAATCATGGGTAGTCTAAGTGTTGATCAGGATTCGTACTGTTTGGGTTGTTTTGGTAGTGTTTTTTTTTTCCCCCGTATAGTCTATAACATGTTATAATAGACATAATATTATAGATGTGTTTATTTCGATCCTTTTGAACGCATCGTCGGAAACTATGCCTTTGTCCATGTGCTAAAAGATCCATGATGCTGGTGATATTTGTCAGGATGGGGCTAATGCGGTGGTGATGATCAATGAAATGTGGGGTTTTGTCTTGGCTGCCTTGGCTGGTGGTTGTGACATGTTGGTAAAAAAGAAATGAATCTCTCAGAGCGTTCTAAAGCAGACCCTACCAAACAAATGGCATGAGTGGGAGAATCGACTTCGAACGCGGAAGTTACACCTGATCCCCGCTGTGTGCCGTACAGACAAGGATCTGGGTATGTGTCAAAGTTCAAAACCAAGGCAAAAAACGAAACTAACTTTGCCACGATCGCTCCAGACGCGCTTAGTTTCACCAGCTATCATTGGGGTCACCGAACTGGGAAGGGGTCCCATGATATGCCCAGAAAACACCACCATGCTGGTGATTCCACGATGATGAAATCACCAAGGTTTGAAGAAAGGTCAGGCAAAGATGTCCAAGTCTGATCCTGATTCCGCCATCTTCATGGAAGATGCCGTGGAGGACCTAACCGTTAGCGGTGGCTATTGGTGGCTATTGGGGACCATTTGAGACCCAGAACACAGGATGATTTTGGGTCTTGGTAAATATGGTAAGGGTAATTTTAGTGGTTTTGTTTTAGTGGTTTTGGATGGTTTTGCTATTTTCAATTGGTGAATTCAGTAGGAAAAGTTCGTAGTTCAAGTTTTTATACATGGATTCAAACACTTCCGAATTGAAGATACTACTTAAAAACCTCAAGACTACCCAAACATCCTATCCTAAGAAAGGATGGCTAGATCCATATGTTATACTTGTTTATACTTACTTGTTTATACTGTTATAATCTATTGTATATATATTATTACATATGGTGGGGTCCTGAAATAGGGGTACCCCAAATCATCCAAGTCATTAAGCGGCCATGACTTAGTATTTGAAAGCCATGGGGGGAGGTACCCTTATTTAGGGAACCTCCATATAATCATAGTACCCTCTGGTAAACTAACATAGCTATGGAAAATAACTATTTTTAATGGGAACATCCACTATAAATGGCCATTTTCAATAGCTATGTTAGTTTACCAGAGGGTATCAGATATGGTCTATTTCTCCTGGAATGCTATCCGGAATGGGCGAAGAAGCTACCTGTCGTTGGATGAAGGCGGCTGCTTTGCGGTGTTCAACTGTTGTCCAGGTTGCCCTAGTTTGCAGGCGTTCTATGTGTCATCACGTGTTGAGAATATATTGTATAATACTATATAATCATGACTAGTGTTAATATTATGATCATTATTAATTAACTATCTAGTATGGTTACAATGATTGTGTTGTTATATACATGTGTTTTTTTTTTATTTTTGAAAGCATACGATATACATACATAAACATATATAACCCCTGACTTCCATCGTTGAAGTTTTACTTACCCTTCGAAGATAAGTATGTGCATCTACACTATATATATACATAATTGTATAACATGTGTAACATCATGTGTATAGATGGGTGGATGGATGTATGGATGGATATGTTTCAAAATAAGGAACCACCAGCCACCAGGCAACGTTTTTATGCTACACTCTTTGTCGTCATGGCTCCATCGAAGTGGATGTTGGGTCATGATGAACTGGCTCTCTGGTAATTTAAAAGTTTGTTGTGGTATAGATTGTTTTTTAGTTCAATGATGTACGGAACTTATACAGAACTCAAACTTGGTGATTTTCTATAGCTATGTTAAGCTACCAGAGGGTAGCATTGATGATTAGCAACTAAGTATCATTTGCAAATTTAATAAATGGCTAGTTTTCAATTGTCAAAACAGTTGGAGTAGTGTAGCAAGTAGCAATTATGATAATCCAATTTGGGAATCCGGATCAGCCCACCATTACAGTCTCGTGCTTTCCTCTTAAACTGACTGAATACACTCAGTGAATACACTGATCAATCAGTTGACGGTCAACGCATTTGTGGTTGATTGGATGGTTCAATTTGATGGAGCAGTTTGTTTTCTACCCACAAGACCCTTGGAAAGGGGTTGACATGATAGCGCTGTTTCATCAGTGCAGTCGTCTTGGCTTTTCACTGATTATGTCCTCCGCCCGAACGAAAGATATACCATGATGACCGTTTGTAAATTCTGGGCCACTGCTATTCACTGGCTGGGTCTCGTCCATCTTGACCTTGATCAGCGCTAGAGATACCACCAACCATTCAGACATGCGCAGACATGCGCAGACCAGTGTTGGCAGGACGTCATTCGAAAGATTGAGAATTCCTACTGTGTACTTCTCAGTATGCGAAGTTGCTGATGTTTTCGCGATTGCTGAGGTTAGTTCTTTCATTCTTCAGTGTCGAATCCCAAAGTAGTCTTTTGTTCTTCGGGTGATATATATATATATGTTTGGTGACAACATTATCTGGTTTTTTCTTGCGTTACAATCCACCAGGTCTGTACAATGTACAGACATGTACAGACCATATCTGAATACTCTTGTTTAATATATAGGTAAATAATAATGATCTATCAATCACCCATTTTCCATAGCGATCTCAAACTATCAGAGAGTAATCCTATTCACCCAATATTCCTCAGAACCCCCCTGTTTGGTATTGGATGTTCATTTAGGTGGACCAGGGTGGTGGTATTTAATGTTAGAAGGAATGGCTTATACACGACATGTTTATCACATACAGATCTATTCCTTCATTCTTCACCACAATCACCAGTCGATCATAGGGTGCAACCAGATCTCTTGCAGACATCGTGCGAATCAGGTCCATCAGCCCCAGAGGATGCATCGGATGCCTCGTGCGAGGACCAAGGTCGAATTCAGACTGGTTTCGTCCCATCGGATGAAAGTCCTGGAGGTTTCCATCCAGTCATGGGGGTACTTCTTAAATCATCCATGTATCTGGGTAAATTATAACGACCTCACTGCGACCTCACTGGAATCATGGTTAGTAAGGGGAATCATCCCCAAATGGCCTTAATTCAGGTTAGTGAAATATTATAATTTGCCCAGATGTATAGATGGGATTTTCCATGAAATAAACCAAGCATTTTCCATGAAATAAGCCATCCAGTCGTCATGGAGAACATGACTTTCTGATTGAAATCAATCTATGGCAGTCTGACTGGGGATCCTGCAGATCCCCCATTTTGAGGTTTCCCCCGGAGGTTTTTTTTGACATGTACCGTATCTGGTTATGACATTCACAGTTTGCCATGGAAAATCACCATTTTTAAGTTCGGTAAACCATCTATTTCTATGGGCCATCTATACCATGGCTATGTTAAATAACCAGAGGGTACCAAGGATATTACTTTGTCAACTTTATCAATTGCACTCAACACCTGTGCGGGACTGGAAACGTTGTCATGACTGCCGACCTTAACATCAAGCTTGTTTTGCTGAAGTCAACCATATAATCTCAACATACCTAAAAGCTGCGGCGGCTCTAGACATTCAAACAAACCAATCCCATACTTGAGATTCAAACAAACCAATCCATTGCATTTTTTGATAAATGGAATCATGAGCATGTTTTTGATATAAACATAAAAACAAAGCATTCGCAACTTGGTCGAAGCTCGGTGCCCTTTTTGTGCCATGTTCACAGGCCATATCACGACTAAATCTTGCTGACACCTAGGTCTTCGGAGGGCATGTCTTTGGTCCAGGACTAGTCATTGGGGGTACAGAAAATCACTTTCCCAGGCAACAACCTCGTTAACCAGTGTTTATCAATCTATGGTTGAATCGGGTTGACATTAGGTATGGAGGTAGCATGTTGGAGTCTAAAGCGTCAATTCATGGGCCACATCCATGCAAATTTGTTTGATTCGCCACAGAAAATGCATTTGGACGTTCAATTCTTTTGGGGATTTTTGCTGTCAGGTCCCAATCCCACATGCGTCAGGACGAACTCAAGAACCCTTGTTTGGACTACATCAAGTGAGCCGCGTTGCGGATGGTTAGTGGCTTTCATTTGGTAGATTTGTTTTAAGATGTTTTAAAGTACATTTTGAAGTTTTGAGTCAATGAGCACGATACAGTGCTCAAATGTAATCCATGCAAAGGGAAAGAACATGTCCAGAGATGTGCAAAAGCACTGGTATGCAAAGGTTAACAATACTATAGTGGTTCTCGATTGCATGTTGTTGGCAAAAAAAAGTTAAATATAGTTGAACTCGAACAAAGTTGGACGGATCTGTTTCAGATTGGAGTCCAAGCGCTACCTTTTTATACCCTTTTTATACGGCCAGATTCCCAGGTACACACTCTTCTCAAGAGAAGGCTATACCTTCAAAGCAAAGGATCGGATCTATGAGAACTTCGAGGAGGGACCAGGATGATCATCACTGAGTTTGTTGACCAGAAAATCCATGGAACATCATGAAACGGAAAGCTATGGTTGCTTACTTAAAAAAAAACAACAGAGTTGTTGGGTGCTGGATTTTTGTTACCAATATATATATATAGACAATTCAGCAGCAGCCTGAAATTATTGGATCTGCTTGGATCAATACAAACCTCGAATGACGACTGATCGGTTTGTGCAGAACTCCATAAATTCACATTTAATATGTGGGTTATTATATGGTTATATGATGTTATATGGTTAACTGTTATTCGCTAAACCAGAACAAAAGTCCATGCTTTGTCGGTTTGTTATCATTTGAAAAAAAAAAAACATCCATTTTGGGCGGGTGATGTTTGGGGCATCCCATGTTTGGAGCGTCCGTTGCGACAACCAGGACTTGAAGAAGGACTTCGTCCGAGGAGAACTCTCCGAGACTCTCTTGAAGGAGACTTTAGCCGCAGAGGCCTGCATAAAAAAAAAGGGCCATGGTTCCATGGTTCATTCATCGATACCCCTTGGGGATGAATGGGAAAAAACCCTCTGGTTATGACGTTTACAGTAATTGCGAACTGGAAGCCATGGCCCATTTAGTTCCTTGATTTACCCATTAAAAATGGTGATGTCCCATATTTATGTTAGTTTACCAGAGGGTAATGTGAATGTTATCCATTATTCATGGACCCGTAAAAATTCATCTGGATATGTCTTGGAATCAACTGTGATTAATTCTTGCATAGTTGTTCGATATGTCATGATATGTCTAAATGTTTAATACAATTTATATAATAGGTAAATCGTGTGTGCAATCCATCATGGGAATTCTGGTCAACTCTATAAGCAATGACATGATGTAGCATGTCATTGACCTATATTGACGTGACTTACTTGTCGGACTGGAACTGAGCTACTCATAGAGCTAGCTACGCTCTGATATGCTGTGTCATCCCTGCAGATGAATGGAAGACATATGGTTGGTACGACTGCAAGGGGGTGAGTCGTGTTTGATGATCTGTTTTAGTTTGGGACTCCCACCGTTGTCATATTCAAGAGAGTTTCACACATGATCACAAACTGACCAATCCCAATGTGTAGAAACGCAATCCCAATGCACCCCAGACAAGATTGGACGCACGCAGTGTTTTGCAAGCAAGTAGATTTGCAGAACAAATGCAAAGCGATGAGAAGGACTTTTACCAGGTGTGATGTTCCCCAAGTGAATCTTAGTTTCTGGGTGGCTCAACCAGCAACCAGACGCTCTCTCTATGCAATGTGGGCAGTGTTTCTTCACCCGTGTTGCTTGAGCAAGGGATAATAGAAAAAAAAAACAGCCTTTAGATTAATTATTAGAAAATGGTGGATTATTAGATGATAGTCATGATTTCCTAATAATAATTTAGTATTATTGTATATTATTGTTGGATCATCTCATCATTTCCTAATCATCTAATATTATTTCCAATCCCTTTAGATTGATTTTTAGATTACTTGGGGATTGGCATTCGCAATTCTTCCAGTGCAGGTGAACGCTCTTCTGGAGCCGGCGAAAGACTCAGATACGAACCGAACGACGGTAGTTTTTTTTTTTTTTTTTCTGATGGAGATATGTAGTGGTGGTATATGACGGATTATATATGGGACTTAAGATCGATTACACATATATGATGGGTATATCATGGGGCTTATAATTATGTAGTAGTATATGATGGTATGATCTAATACATGTTATCTGGTTGGTGGTTTCAAACATTTGTTATTTTCCATAATAAATGGGATAATCCTTCCCATTGACTTTCATATTTTCACAATATTTTGCAAGCTGTTTAAGACCACCAACCAGAATAGAATTCTATTGAATCCTGTTGGCAGAAACTATTTATCTGACGGTTCTCTCACAGAATGATTCTTTTTGCCTGTGGATGGATTCTGAATCAAAGGCCTTGAAACAATTGCAACGAAATTTCTGAAATGGACCCTTCTGAAGCCCGAGTTTCAGCATCGGGATATTTGCAATTGATGTCGGTATATGGAGAGATGTCGAAGATTTTCCAACCCCCAGATTGGGGGTTGGCTCCAAAATTATAATACGTAACCTTGCATTATAATATGTATACATACACAAATATACATACACAAATATACATACACAAGTATACATAGACACAAGTATACATAGACACAAGTATACATAGACACATACACACATACACACATACACACATACGTACATACGTACATACGTACATACGTACATACGTACATACGTACATACGTACATACGTACATACGTACATACGTACATACATACATACATACATACATACACACATATATACATATATACAGTATATTATATGCAGACTCTATACTACATTACACTACACTACGCTACATTTGCATTACGTTGCATTGCATTACACTGCATTACATTATTACATTACATGGCATAACATTACACTACATTACACACATAAATACATAGATGCATCGATACATCGATACATGGATACATGCATCCATGGATACATGGATACATAGATGCATAGATGGGGCAAGGACCACCCAACCCCAAAGATTCCACAAAAAAACAACATAAAACAGCAAAATTTGGACCCTGTGACCCATGACTGGGCCTGCTGATACATAGGGACGTAGATACTTAGATAACATACATGCACCCATGATGCATACATGCATACATGATCATACATGCATACATGCATGCAATGCATGCATGCATTACATGCATTACATGCAGTACATGCAGTACATGCAGTACATACAATACATAAGTTATCATAAACTACATACATAAATTACCATTACATACATAATACCTTACATGCATACATTACGTATATACATCACCTACCTTAGATACATTACATACGTTACATGCATTACATACATTACACCACACACATTACACTCATTACACTACAAACATTACACTACATTACAATAGACTACACTATACTCCACTACAGTACATAAAGTTATAGTGCACTACACTTTTTTCCCACTACATTGCACTACATTATATTACATTGATTTACTTTATCTACATATGTATGTATATATACATGCAGACTGAAATTGAAGGTCTCAATTCTTTTCCAGTGACCGGACTGGGATCACGAGGTCCGAAATCATTTTCAGCAGGATGAAGAAGCTTGCAAGCTCTTGGAACAGGTCGTGGACGGACAAATTTTACCCAAACAATATGGAGGTTTTGATGGATGAACAACACAACGGACTGGGAAGTTTAAGCATCAGCGGGTGCTCATCACAAATCATATTTAATGTGATTCAAGTCCAGCGACAATGACATATCATCCTATCATATCCTATCATATCCTATCAACACCACCATAGATCGCTATTTGGATGCGAAGACCGGGGGCATTTTATGGCATTTTGGTTGATCCATGGCAGATGAATTGCCCAGACCGATGAATTGTAGGGTTTAGGGTACACTTCTGGATTCAGAAACAACAAAAAGATCTGGATTATTTGGGGTATTTTGGGGCAGTTTCTTGAGGATTCAGCTGGTCGGACAAGCTGGTGGCAAAAACACCAAATGGGCTGCTCTAGGGGTGTGAACTTTCCATCTCACGCAGACTTTTGGTCCTTAGCAGTGTCCAGCAATTGAGGTCCTGCATAGTCCCTCTAGGTTTCAGGGAGATAAATTATTTTGCAGTCAAGCTGTTGAGCTTTGCAAAAAAAAAGTAAATAAGCAGTGATAATTTAATGTCAAGATGCTGGCCGGAACTATGGCAACAGTAATTAGGGAAGCACCAGCCAGTGCAGCAACTACTTTCAGCATGTCTGAAGAGTCCATCAACCTCTGAAAAATTACTGAATAATTGAATGGTCACTCAGTATTTGCACAAGAGATCACAATCAAAACCCTCCAAATAGATATGCCCGAAAAATGGTAAAAACATTGAGACCATGCGGTAAAATACAATTTTTACGGGTACAAACGGAGGGTCTAGGAAGATAGCATTTTCCAAGTCTTCCCTTCGGACAGATGGCAATCCAGATTCAGATGTGGCAACTGGAGATCTCACCGTGGCCACCGCTCCTTGCTGTGCTTTGTACCAATCCGAAGGGGCCTGAGTTCATCGATGCGCAGAAGTACTTCCACCAACATTTAAAATGGTCCTTGACCATCTCCGAGAAATCTTGCGATGTCCCAGAAGATGGCTTGTCCGAGAGGATGGTCTGTGCAAGATCTTGTTTGCCAGAAAATCTTGCCAGCTACCATTCACTGATTGTTGAAGCCCATGGAGTTAGTGCTGCTCTGTTCTAATGGATTTTGGAACGTACTTCTTTTTTTGATGCTGTTTTTTCTCCAGAAGATGCACCATAATCCATCAAAGTGCCACGCTTGTAGCCAAAAAACTGATCCTTAGGCCATGGGCCTTGGCAGAAACAAGCAATCCCGTGAACGAGCTGCCTACTTAGCGCACATGTATACGAGCTGTTGCAAACCGATGCCTTGTGCTCCAGAAATGCTCCGACCAGGACAAAAGCGCTATGACTTGCTGACCGAAAAGCTTCCAGAGCACAACGGAGCTTCTCAGCTGCATGCTGTCATTTGGCATGCGGGGCAATTCAAAGGCTTTTTCGATGCGGATGAGGCCAAGGCAAGACAACGCTTCGAGGAGTTGAAAGGTGGCCCTTTTGCAGCAGCACTCGTTGATCCGAACTGTCACTACACGACCTGAAGCAACTGTTGTTTTTTTTTGAACCAGGTGGTCGGAGCAAAACTGTTGAAATTTCATGTGGCGTAACTATGTGTTTTGAGCACGAACTCAGGTAAAATTCTCGAGATCTTTGGCATATGGAGCGCCAAGCACAAAAAGTGGCATGAGATGAAAGACTGGTGGAATCAACAAATGCGGCATGTTAGTGAGCAGCCCCGCGCAGCTTTGGTTTTACTAGAATCCGAAGGTATAGAAAACAACAACAATCAGACTGGAGATGTTTCTGAGCAGCCCACAGCTTTGGTGTTACCAGAATCCGAAGGCATAGAAAACAACAACAATCAGACTGGAGATGTTTCTATGCTCGATGATGGGTCGGAGTCCGAGAAGGAGATCCATCCTATCAACACAAAGCTCTTGCAGGATGTGATGAGGAATTTCCGGCAACAGATTAGACAATTTGATCCTTCTCGCAGCCCATCAGAAAAGTGGAGCCACTTGGTGCAATGGTTTGACATCACCGACATGCGGCTAAGATTTGCGCACAGCAGTGTGTCTCGCACTTTTCGACAACCGCCCCACAACGGCTACAAACTCACCGAGCTTGTGGATAGCTTTCTTCATGGCGATGAGAGGCCAGAAAACATGCCTCCATTAGTTGCTGGTCTTAATATTTGTTTCTTTCCCATTTGGCATTGGATGATCCATGATGATCCCAATCCCAAATCCCAAGTGATTAATGATTTGGGGATGGGTCAAAACCCTATCCCCCTGGTGAACATCAAAATAGCTGGTAAATGGATGTTCATCCCCCTAAAAATGGTATGTATAGGTATTGATCCATAGCCATTTGTCACTGGGGCAAAACCACTGACAAGGTTGCTGTCGATTGGGAGGGCAAATTGTGGGTGGTGTGCGGCAACCGTCGCTTGTGGACTCTTCGAGAGTTTGTCCGGCGGCACGGTGAATGGACCCATGCTGTTCCACAGGTCCCAGTCATTGTTCACAAGTACCCCTGGAACCATCTAGGCTCAGAAGATTTTCCGGCGTTTTTGATCAAGGTATTGGACGCTATGGGATCAACAAACGACGGGCTTGAAGCGAGGCTCAGATGATGCAGCGTGTGACGCAGAGAAACAAAACCACTGCATCTTTGTGGGGTCCGGGGTCGCCAACTTTTGCGGTTGCAAGGTGTTATCAGATAAATTAGAAGAGATTTATGTTGGCCGATGTTGGCCGTTTGGGTCTCGTCAGGGCCCCTAACACGTGCACGTGATTTATGGGTATTTATGGTACACTTTCTATTACCGTAATAGAATCCATACTATATATATATATTTATATATATATATATATATATATTTATATATATATATATTTACATACGGTAATAAAATCCTAACCGATGCATACTATATACTATATATATGCCTCTAAAATGTGACCGAAAGTCGGGAGATGGGGTGGACAAATTGGTTGCTTCCATTTCTTGTTGCAGCATCTCAGCATGACGACTTTCTCATGATGTTCCCTGCCGTTGGACCTTGCAGTCGGGAAAAACCAATGGTACTGAAACCTGGTGTTGGGCCAACTCCACCCCTTTATATATATATATATATATTTTTTTAATTTACATGTTTAAAATGAAATATATTCCACATTTATAGATTGGGTTGCTATACTATTTCTGTATATATATTATAATGGCTTATTTATTTTTATTTTGATATATCTAGAAATATACGTGTGTATATTATATTATATATATATGTGTGTGATTACATAAACATATTAACATATATTATCTATAGTGTCATTGACATGGAAACAATATGTTATTAAAGGCTGCTGTCCAGATCACCATGTTGATCGGCTGCCAGGTTTCGGCTTGGCGACGAGGGGAGGACCTTGGCCCTGCCAAGTCGCGGTGTCCCAATCTGTTGGATCACGCTTTCAATGAAACCAGGGTTGAATTCCTATGAAACATGGAGTAAACTCCAGCAGATTTTCCCAAAATTTCCGTTTGCCAATGAGGGGAACTTGGCAATCAAAACAGATGGGAATTTAGGCAACAAAAACCTGTGACTTGGCTAAAATGGTGGTATGGGATTATAGGATGTAATGGAATATGATAATGATGCTTGCAAGGAACCATAGTGCGGTAAACCAATGGCACCACCAATTTTGGCATGGTGTAGACCAACTATTTCGGGTAAATTTGGTGATTTATTTTTACATCCCATCATTGGAGAAGCTATTTACATCTATGATCATCTATTTACCAAATCAAACCAGCCTACAGTTGTTCAAACATTTTCTAAATGGATGATATGGATGGCCATTGAATCCAAGTCTTCCGCTAGTGGAAGACATGTTGAGGCGCTTCTGGTGTGTATCATCGTGAGGATGTCTCTGGTTTCAACCCTGAAGGATCCTCCAGGATAGTAGTACCGCTTCTCAGCGAGTTTTTTCATAAAACATGATGACAAATTATGGCAAACATTGTCCATATTCATAAAATTGCGCAGATTTATCAGCTAAGCCATGCGGGAACCTACGCCCTCAAGACATGGATGGCATGTGAAGTTCAGGTCGTCGCCGACTCACCTGAAATTAGATGACCTGGGCAACGAGGCTCGTGGAACGGTTGAGAGTTATGGGCGCCCCATCGATGGTTCGGACATCAAGAAAGACACACATGTTTTTAAACAATGTGTTCAATTTTTGATGATATTTAGGTTCCATTTTGTGATACCTAATGATCTTTTGGTCCTCAACTCAAACTGGTGATTTCATAAATGGAGTGTTTGAAAGGAAACCTACAGGAGAGCATGGACATGTTCCAGAGGACACCATGCCTGGTTGGTGATTTGGAACATTTTTGTTATGACTTTCCATATATTGGGAAGAAAAATCCCAACTGACGAGCATAATTTTCAGAGGGGTAGGTATACCACCAACCAGATTATAACCATCATTAACCATAGAATAACCATCATCATTAACCATATATTAACAGTATATTATCCACAATGGTAGGTGGCAAAAAACCACCAACCAGGATGGCTTTTGATGATCGGGATTTCGAGGCCCTCTTTGTGGTGGTTGCCCCGGTGCCCTCGGAGTACCGACCTCGTGGAGGTGTTTTTTTGTTTGGCGCACAACGAGTTCACCGGATGGAATGCCGGTGGAATGGGGAGTGTACCCCAAACTGTTATTTTGATTGGGATATATAAGGATATATAGGGATATATAGGGATATATAGGGATATATAAGAGAATTAAGCGACTGATTTAGGCGTACCCAGTTTTTATGTCAGTAGAATAACAGAATTATACAATTATCATGTTTGGAATGCCATAATACTGAGACTAGATAATTCGGAATACAATCCTTGCAGATACCCTTGAATATCTTTGTACAAAATGAGACGGTTGATTTGTTATGTAATTATGTAGTACAGGGTGGTGGCCCCCGGCTGTAAGTTGGTTTATAATCCCCTCACGTATAGTTACCCCCTGGTAAATTAACATAGACCCTGAAAAGAACCTATTTTTAGTAGAAACTAATCTTCCAACCCCTGTTTGCCAGGGTCTAGAGTCTATGTTAGTTATAAACCAACCTTGCTAACTATTTGTTCCCCCACACTGTAGCGCCATCATTGATATTAGTGTGCACTGATGCCTTCGATTCATGTCAATTATACATGGTGTATTGCCGTGCTCGTGTGGACAGGATACGTGTTGGCCAAATGAGGTTTTGCAAATGGTACTTGTTTCACATGTGTCCCTTATGTACTTATTTGATGGAAATTATACCATATGATACCCTCTGGTAATTTAACATGGCCATTGAGTTACTCACCATGTTCAATAGATATATGAACATATATGAACTATGAATGGCCATTAGCAAACCTCTTAGTTTCCCCGAGGGTATGAGCAATGGGGGCCCAGGCTGGTGCTCTTGTCCGACGTGCTTGAGGTGCCGCAAGTCCGTGGATGATTCTGAAGGGGTTCATGGTCCTTTATAGCAGGCTTAAGCATCAAGAGTGGAGATTTATATATCTGGTTGGTGGTTTGGAACCATGGAATTGTATGTTTTTTTTAATGACTTTCCATTCAGTTGGGAATGTCATCATCCCAACTGACGAACGAACATATTTTTCAGAGGGGTAGGTATACCAGCAACCAGATATAGATTTATCAAGTATTTGTAGGGATGATGGTGAATGACAAGCTGGGGGTTATTCACCCTGTATATGCTGATGATCATCTGCAGGAAATCCCGTTCAAAAAAACAACCAGGATTCAAACAGCTGGGGGTTTTGAAATGTTTTGAACACTGCACATATGGATTTGGTACCTGAAACATTCGGAAACAAATACCTGATTCATTATCATTTTTCCTGTGAAAGTGACCATAAGGCGATACACCCCATTTCGCATCCATATACCTAATGTGTAGCGTAGCTTTTCGGAACAATGAGTGCCTGGAATCGTGCTCTCTGCGTTGCTGTTGATGGACCAACCTGTTTTTTTGAAGACGAAGGCCTAATTGGTTTCCATTATTGTTTCCATATGGTGTATTTGGCCATATACCAATAGGAACACCAAAATATTTATGGTATTTATTGAATGGCCATTTCAGGAACCTAAATTGGAGGTACCTACCATATATAAGGCCTATTTTTTAGGCCTATGTAAGGGAATATCCCCACAAAATATGGCATTATATGGTACTAACGTACCTCCATTTCAGGATCCTGGAATTCCCATTTATGGCCATATACCAATAGGAATCAACCATGCGGTATCTGTCGTGTGAGGTGCTTCGAAGTCTCGGCAGTGGCAAAGGCAAACGTGTCCTCTGGATCCAGGACTGGGCTCCCCCTTTTACGATGGAGATGTAGTATATACGTTCAATGGATATATATGATATGATATAATACAATATAATATAATATAATAGAATAGAATATAATATAATATAATATAATTATATTATATAATATAATATAATATTATATATATATATCCATCAAATTTCTACAGCTGGGTATACAGCTTATTAACTAAACGTGACCCAGCGAGCGTGGCGCCACAGATCCAGGACTGGAGCGCTCGTGCCACAGGTGCTGCAGGTGGCTCTGTTCGGCACCCAGCGAAGTGTAGAGAGATTTCATAGAATTTGGGTGAACATGTTGAATACCCTCTGGTAAACTAACATAGCTATGGAAAATCACCATTTTTAATGGGAAAACTCACTATAAATGGCAATTTTCAATAGCTATGTTAGGTTACCAGAGGGTAATTTTGAAACTTGATGAGATGTGTCCAAACAGATGCCAGTTGCACTTTTGAGTTTAATCATGGTTAAATGATGTTAAATGAGTTTCATGGAAGACCTATGGACCTATCACGGAGATTTATCCCCACTCACCGTTGACTCTTCAATTCGCCGAGGCAGAATGCATCAAGGCCTACTACGATTTACTGCTGCATCTTGGCACATCTTGGATGGCTGTTCAACCAAGTATACGGGATGATCATAGCCAGCAGCTTGATGGGATTGGAGGGACCCTTGACAAGGATGATCAACACAAAAATTCATGTCACTGGGATATGATATCAATCCATGCACCAAAATTCCCTGTGGCATTCCTATGCAATCCATGTATCTTTCCAGTTGTTCAATGTTCGGGAACTCCATCATCATCACGGCTGTGGTTCACAAACGCAGGGCAGTTCTGAGTAGAACTGAGTCACAGAATTTGACGAAAGCAAAATTTCAGTGCTGGAGCTTTAATTCATATATTTCTCACTTATGATCAAACCTAAGTAAAAACCTGCTTACAGTGGCAACAACACATGTCTTTGCTTGTGGAATCGACATCTTAGATTATCTCCGCATTGTTTGTTTCTTTGTTCTCAAATTTTATCGTTGTTTGATGTCTGGATGTTGTGTTCAGATGTTGCAGGAACAACACACAATTCATCAAATCTAATCAAACAAACTCCAAAGTCAAAGTGTCATGAAATATATGACAAACCATATTTCCGCCAAATTAACTCTCACCTTTTATTGCTAGAACGCATTTATGATTTGGTAGAGTATTTAGACTACAGTAAACAAATTCGGCCACTGAACAAACACTTTTTTTTTCACTACGAACATCAAAAAGGGTTGTCCCTCAAGCTATGCAGAACTTTCTTATTGCAAGCCCGAATATGTAGTCTGGAAGAAAACTCAATTTCAAAAAGCAAGTCAGATTTGTATATACCTAGACCCTCAAATTCTCATAAAAATTGGGTTCAGAGGTCTGTCTCCATGTAGTAGAATTGTGTAGTAAAATGCTTCAATTGCATTAGAATGCAGCAATTTTCTCCATTTTTGATGTCGGGACTTGGAGGGTCTGCTGATGGTTCCACCCTTCCGGCAGGCATGGGCTCCACTCGGTGGATCCGCAGCTGATGTCGGAGGTGAAGTTGCGGATCCGGAATATGGAAGTTTTTTTGCATGATTGTAATTTATAATCCTATATATGTTATATATCATATAGTGAATTATTTAGGATATATCATATGATAGTGTATGAAATATGGTATATAGCATATATATATAGCACTTGTATCATATAATATCATGTTAATACACTATATATCCTATATATAATATAGTGAAACTATACATATTGTATATCATATTGTATATTCATTATTGTATCACTATATTATAATTATTCATTTATAGTGAAACTATACATATTGTATATTCATATACATATTGTACATTAATCATTATATAATTCATCTATTCAGAAAGAATATTGTCCCCTATTAATAAACACCTCAGGTAGTTTTTAGTATTATTAGGGAACCCTATTAATAAAATTAAACCCTTAATAATAAAAACTAGTTTTTCCGATCTCAAAATCAGTTAAATTTCCTTATATAACGCAATTAAAATATTGCCAAAAAATTGGTTTTCGAAGCGTTCCCTAAAATAAGAAATTAAAACCTTAATATTAATAAAAACATGTTTTTCCAATCTCAAAATCAATTAAATTTCCTTATATAACGCAATTAATATATTGCCAACAATTGGATTTCGAAGCGGACCCTATTGATAAAATTAAAACCTTAATAATAAAAACTAGTTTTTCCAATCTCAAAATCAATAAAATTTCCTTATATAACGTAATTACAATATTTCCAAAAATTGGTTTTCGAAGCGGGCCCTATTAATAAAATTAATACCTTAATAATAAACAGTATTTTTTCCGATTTCAAAATCAATAAAATTGCCTTATATAACGCAATTAAAATATTGCCAAAAATTGGTTTTCGAAGCGTTCCCTAAAATAAGAAATTAAAAGCCCTAATATTAAAAAAAAAAACAAAAAAAAATCGACGGACCCTAATAATAAACACCCCGGGGTCAACTAGTTTTTACTATTACGGGGCAAAACCCACAAATGGTAGTTTTATTTTTAAAATGTGTTCTAAAGGGGATCAATTAAAAGTCAAATTGGCCAATCTGAAATTTTCTGAAATTGGAGATGGACCCCTGTTTTTAGTATTTGGGGGACGTTTAGTAATAGGGGGAAGGGATTATATATAATTACATATATATGTACATATATACCATTGAAAAGTGGTCTGCCACCGCTCAGGTGGCGGTGCGATGGCAGGGCGAGGTGGGGCCTGCGGTGAGCTGGAGGGGGCCCCAGGGAACTCCAAATAATTCCAACAACTGTTGGGTTGATGAATGGTTGATGAATGGTTGATGAATGGACATGAAATAAAATGGTTCATGATTCAACTTATATGATTTTAAACATGCCTATTGTTGATAAACAATATGAATGATTATTATGTAATGTATTTTGAATTGAAATGATATAACCTTTGGGTTGATGAATGGTTGATGAATGGGGGATAGAACATGATATGTCACGAATGAGTCCAAGGCGGTGGTTCGATATGATTAATGGATTATTATTTTTACCAAATAACCTCAAAGTAATCCAGTCATATTTGTTGATATAATACAGTAACCTTATGATAAACTGGATTATGTACATTAAACCTTAAACATTACGATTAAATCACATCAGCTGGGCAAAAAAAAACCGCCCGGGAATTGTTTGTTCATCGTCCAGGCCATCTTGTCGGGGCCTTCAGACTACTGGACCTCAGTGATTAATGCAGGTCAGCAGCGGAAGTGTTTCTACGTGTGGTGTGGAAAAGGCCCCAAGACCCACCACGAAACAGACCAAAAATACACTGAAATCCATGCATTTCCATAGGACATGATCCACAAATGATAGATTTTACTGGATGTTTCATATCTATATATGTTAGTTTACTGGAGGGTAAAGGGTTCATGGGGGTTACCCTAGGATCAATGAATGTAGATATTAGGGTACTAGACGTAGGCTTAGTCCAGCTAGATGTGGGCTGAACCACCAAGTCAGGGTTACAGGGAGTGACCTTTGAGGGAGGAGTACACCCGTAGATTTCCATCAAAAAATGATCATCCATGTACATTCATATACCAAATCATTTGACCAAAAGACAAGTTGATGCTATGACATCTCATTATTCACTAGCATTAATCCCGATTAACCTGTATCAATTATTAAAACGCATTAAAGACACACTACTAACCCTTAAATATTTCCAGAGTGGATTGCGCAGCTGAATAAACCCCAATGGATTGGATCCCATGTGGTGCTTCGCAGGTCGGCAGGGTTCTTTGGAGGCTGAGACGTAGCTGCTTGTGCCAAGCTCTTTTTTTTCGTTCGAAACGTTGTACAATTTTGAGTCAAATCCATTCAGATCTCAAAGAAGCATGTTGCAAAAGTGTGTAGATCTTTCAAGAAATCAGTTTTATCAAGTAATATCAAGTTCATATCCCATTTACTGTACATGTACTGTACATCAACATATCATAACAGTCATAACATATCAGTTAACTACAAATCTCTTGGCTGTTGCACCAACGGAATCCTTTGATAGAGGCCATCCGAGGAGCTTTGGCGGAGGAAGAAAACTTGGACAGTGCTGGGCAGGCGCGTTTTGCGAAAAGTGCAAGGGATCCTGGGCAGTTTAAATGGGATTATCTGGGACCCATAACCGCTTTAATGTGAAATGGTGGTTTAACATGGTTTAATCATCGAAAAGTGGGCTTGCACCAGTTGAGCTGCAAAATGAAATGGTGATTTAACCATGCAAAATTGGGCTTTAGCTTTAACTTTAACTAATGAATGGTATGATGTAATGCGGATGTCATGGGATATGATCATGGAATATATATATATATATGATAGTATTATGTTTAGTGGGATATACCATCACCCAACTAACAGATTGACCCTGAGAATTTGGTTTTACTTGGGAAAGTAGTCTTCCAACCGTTTCCACTCATGGCAGGGTCTATGTTACATGTTCGTTGCCGGGATGCTACTCGTTGACAATCGAAAACACGAGGATTCTTGACCGCCCGAGTGTGTAGAGATTTTAACCATCCAAGAATGAGCATCTTAAAGCTGAACAGTGATACCCTCTGGTAAACTAACATAGCTATTGAACATGGCCATTTATAGTGGATTTACCCATTAAAAATTGTGATTTTCCAAAGTTACGTTAGTTTACCAGAGGGTACTGCAAATTGGCGGTTGTTAACCACACATACTCTTCGAGTTGTGATCAAGCAAGAATTAAAATCATTTGCGATTTTAACATGCCAACAAATGATAAACTGGGTTTTGATCATCAACGCTGCGATTTTCACCGACCCACAATAAAGGGTTTTTGTGAAACAAATTTTGGGCGCTTTTCCGTGGCCATCACACGTTGGAAGCTGGGATTTCACCAGTTGAAACCAATGGACTGTCCCAGTGTTTGGTGTTCGGTGCTTGTCCCAAAAGTTGAACAGTAAATCTGGATATGATGTGGATATGATATGGAGATGATATGGATATGATGTGGATATGATGTGGATAGAAGTGCATCCATTGCTAGTCAGTGTGGGAGTCGATGATGAAATTGCGTGTCTAGCAAACGGTCTCCTTAGAACGTGACCAGTTGCATGATATTGTCGCGATTCATCATTGAACCCTAAGATCACCAGCCATCACAGTAAAATCAGTTGTTTTGTACATCACTGTACACATACATATTTGTACATATATATATATATGTGATTATAGTATATATATACTGTATGTATAGCTATACAGAACTATATCGAGAACCATATATATATATATACACATATATTATATGTAATATGTATATATAGGGTTCCTGGTGGTTCGAGCTTCATGGTTCAGGTGGTCGCTACCATCATGCACTTGGGCGATGTCCTTGCGCTCGCTGGAGGACATCTCCTCCGGTGGCAGGATGCTGGTGTGGTTTCGACTCAGCAAGAGTTTTTGTTGTATCCCCACGTACATTTTACATTTGAGTATGTATACATATATATATATATATATTGTATATATATATACATACATATATATATATATATATTTATACATACATATACATACATATATATATATATATTATATATACATATATACGTTATATATATACAGGCACATATAGATACATATTGTGAATGATCATTCCAGTGCACGCTGTGTGGGTTTCGTGAGTTGCCTTTGGATGATCCATGGCACCATGGCGCCGCTGAAGATTTCAGCAGAATCTATGGGATAATAATCCCATTTTTTTATGTGTGGTATAAACCATTAAACATGTGGTGGATTATTATTCTGGTGGTTTGGAACATGGCTTTTATTTTCCATTTCATATATGGGATGTCATCCGAAACCCATTGACTTTCATATTTTTCAAGATGGTTAAACCACCAACCAGTTATAGTCTATGCTTCTGGCTTGTTATTTCAGTCAGGATGCTTTTTCGGCCTCCTTGCGACTCTGCAGATCGGGCACATATTTTGATGTCAATCATACCAGAATTGGTGAATGGGAAAAGTTGCATGTATTCGATGGCCATTTCAGGAACCTAAACCGGAGGTACCTACTATATATAAGGCCTATATCAGGCCTATGTAAGGGAATATCCCCATAAAATATGGCCTTATATGGTACTAACGTACCTCCATTTTAGGATCCTGAAATTCCCATTGATGTATTTCATTGTTCAAAAACATGGCCTCCCAGGGTTGCTCCAACCCATTCCATGTAGATATCCACGGGGGGGGTGAATTTTGTAATTTAATCTCCAGAAATCAGCCAATTTCCCCTCCAAATGTATTTGGGGTATTGGGAGCAACCCTGTTTCCTGCAAGCTGGTGCCCCAGTTATGCTTGTTGGTTTATAAACCCCATTAACTAGTTCAATCAAGTCTGCCACAAACCATAGAATTCACCTTTTGAGCTAAACCAAGTTAGCTATTGCTAATCACATAAATCAGCTATCTATCCCCACGATAGTTCAATCACCATATTCAATCGTTTGGTCCAATGTTTGATGGTTAATTCCCCAACTTCATTCCTTTCTTCCCAATGATACATGACCAATCATCTTCACCACCACTTATCCCCACAGATTTGTCAAATCACCAACTGCCGAAAAATCAACGGCGATGGACACCCCCCATTTAGTTCGAGGATTCCAGCCAGCCACGTGTCATTACTAGAGGGTTAGTTGTATATCCAATGAAGAAATCTCATGATATTTCCCCTTGAATCGCTCTTAAGTCCTCATTAAGTCCCATTAAAAGCACTAAACAATCTAGATTTAGGTATGGATCAATACCTATGAAAATACCATTTTTAGTGGGTTATTCACATCCATAAATCCCAGCTATTTTGATGTGAACTACAGGGGATTCCATGGGTTTTGACACACTGCCATAGTGTTTTCATCATGCCACGGAGGACGTGACGTAGTGCTGTGCTCTGGACCATCTACAAGGTTGGATGAGAGGTTGCTGTTCAACTTTCTCATACTACAACTGGTTGGTGGTTTGGAACATGAATTTTATTTTTCCATATATTGGGAACAATAGTCCCAACTGACTAATATTTTTCAGAGGGGTTGAAACCACCAACCAGACAAATATGTGTATAACAACGTATAACATATGTATATATACGTGTTGTATATTTATAATATAATGTGAAACATATGTAATGTGTAGTATGTGTGAAACATGTAATATACGTATCATATATATGTATCACATACATTATATTATACATACATTATGTAATGTATTCACCAGGCAGTTAGAACATGTGAATTTAAATCTAGGGACCAGAATCTACCATGAAGTTGGATGATGAAAACATCTGGCTTGCCATCAATAGGTTTGTTTTGCAACTGGGAATATCTAAGAGATCTTTTGGGAAATACCCTATATATGGTAAACTAACATAACTATGGTAAATCACAATTTTTAATGGGTAAATCCACTATAAATCACCATTTTCAATAGCTATGTTTGTTTACCAGAGGGTATCTGAAATATTTCTTGGGAAATACTGAAAAGTAGATAGAAACTCAATATTTTCATCCTAGCTTTGGAGTTCAACATGGACCGAGATCAATAAAGATCCCTTTGCGCGGAGAGATCATCTCCAAATCTGCCATGTTATATCCTGCCACGGTGAAAGCTCTTTACCAGTTACAAATGGTATATAGATGGTTATAACTTGGCTTATTAAGCAAAAATATGGGCTCATAACTTACTTTCCAATATAACTGATATTTCGGGCCAACTTCTGCAGAACATTCGTGGCAGAACCTGGTGCTTTTCCACGCCCGGTTTAAACGGTCAGGAATTTAAATGCTTTGGCGGCGAAGCATGCAGAATCTTCTGGTTTTTCTGTCGGAGATCCGAGGATGGGTCGGGAGCCTGCTGAAGATTTCAACAAAGACTCTTGGGTGGTTTTATAGTGATTTCCAGGGTGCTTTTTTTGGTCCTATGGTGGTTTTACCGTGATTATATGGCAATTTTATGGTGCCGAGCTCTCTATCATTCAATTTCGGCTCTGGATCATAGACTTCATATCACGTAAAGCACGACTTGTTTTCTGAAGCAAACACAACTGTTGAAATTGGAAGGCACACTCACTTTGACTGCACAGCACATAGATCTACAGGGAAGATTCAAAATTGGACAAACATTGGATTGGGATTTCTGCCATTTCTGCAATGTTTTTCTCTTTTTGATGCAGTCCTTGTGTGTTGTGTGTCTCTTTTTCATGTCCTGTCGCTGCATGAAAATTGGGTGGATCCCACAGGTGGGGATCAGAGATGGCCAACGAGAGAGAATATGGGGATGGGTCAAAAATTATTATGTATATATATATACATAATATTATATATATATATACATAACAATAATAATAGTAATAATAATAATGATAATAATAATATTATATATATATACATAATAATAATAGTAATAATAATGATAATAATAATCATATTATATATATATTACATTATATATTACATTATATTACCATATGACGGGGGAATAAATGTCTAGCATCATCCAGCTACTTTGGGTAGCTATTTGGGTGTCTGAGGCGCCTCAGATTGAGACAACTGAGCCGTTGGGGGCCGAAATCTCGTCGTTTGTCAATGGAGGTGCCCTCTGGAAAACATAGAAAAAACGATGGAAAATCACCACTTGTAATCCACTTTTAATGGACAATCAACTATTTCAATGGCCATTTTCCAGTTCGCAAAGTGTTGAATTACCAGAGGGTAATCCCTTGAGACGCTGGAGGATATGTTACTGTGGATGGGCCAGCGAAATCCTGCACCAAAAGGATGGTTGAAAGCCTATAAATAATGGGATAAACCATCTATTAACTGGTGCAGGATTTCTTCCATCCACAGTAGGATCACTTTTTTTTGGAAAGCTTGGAAATCGTGGCGAGTCTGAACTTGAGATTCAAAGAAGTGGAGATGTTTTCTGAGTGTGGGGCCTATGATAGCATATGCAGTGTTGTTTCGCCATCAATTTCATCATACATATAGGTAGTTGCCATTAGGTATATATGTATAGTTATCTGGTTGGTGGTTTGGAATATTTTTTATTTTCCATAATATATGGGATAATCCTTCCCATTGACTAATATTTTTCAAAGGGGTTGAAACCACCAACCAGTTATATATATATGTGTGTGTTGTGGTCCGAGTTGGTACTGACCCCTGAACTGCCCATGGTACCATCCTGATACCGTCAACCCCAGCCCAAGGCTGTCCTTGAGACTTCAAGCTAAAGGCGAAGGTCTCGAGGCTCACACGGGGACATGCAGCGCCAGTCATCCAGGGATATGGCTATGAATCACTACCTATTGATACTGTTAGGGGATGAACATCCATAAATCCCAGCTATTTTGATGTTCACCCCATATGATTAAAAACCCGCTCCCTTCTTACAGCTCTTGAAGTCTTCTCCGATGCTCGCCAGTCATCAGCTTCCAATGTGCAGCCAGGCTGATACACAGATCCTTGTCACGGACAAGGCGTGACGCACCGAAGCTGTACAAATCCTCCAGGGAAAATTTCATAAAATTTCCACATGTCTCTGGTTTCGGCACAGAAATGCTTTTCAAAGCTGCATTCTTCACAGTTCAGGAAGCCACACAAACACAAAGGATGCGTGAGGTTGCACTGCACTACATATTATATGTATATATATATACTGGTTGGTGGTTTGGAACATGTTATATTGTTCATAATATATGGGATAATCCTTCCCATTGACCAATATTTTTCAAGATGGGTAAAACCACCAACCATTATTGTATACATTTGGGAGGTGCTTAAATTGGGGGATCCCCAAGTCACCATAGGTTTCAGAACAAAAATGGTCTAATGTTTCATAATTTTGGGGTGCCCCCATTTTAGGACACCTCCATGTGTATATTTTTGTAGTTTTGCACTACTGCATACTATCGTAACAAAGCACACTGTACCACCAAAAACTGGTGGTTTTTCAGAACTCCGTGCCTTGAAAAATGCTTGGCTTAGGTCCAGGTGCAATGGACCACATCTTCTTTTTTCTCTCTGGTAATGTATCCTAGATGGGGAAAGTCACATAAATCACCATGTCTGATGTGTAGATCATGTATACATGGACCATTTTCCATAGCTATTGAATTACCAGACCGTATATCGTGGTGACATATTAAGGTCTGTTCCAAAAATGGCAGATGCATGGACCTTTAGTTTACAAATCATGTAGATGTTGAGACATTTTAGGGGTGAGGGTCCCAGAATGTCTCAGCTGCTGCGCTGAGCAGGAGATGGATATCAACCGCAAGTTCAAGAAGGACTGGCCCGGTATCGTTCGTCATTTAGTGTGTCGAAATGGGTTGCAAAGTTTCAGATCTTCGAGATTTTTCACAGATTCCATTGAGTTTTCCATAGAGTTTTCCAGCATTGATCTACCCTCTGGTAATTTAACATAGCTATGGAAAATCACCATTTTTAGTGGGAAAATCCACTATAAATGGCCATTTTCAATAGCAAACTGTTAGTTTACCAGAGGGTATCACAAAGCATCTAGGCAGACCGGAAATTTCACTGATCTCCCAAGTTCCAATGAGAAACATGGCAGCGACGTGGTCACATCTTCCAACATATGGGGTGGGTTCAAATCAGTCATGGTTCCCCAAATCATCCAAGTGATGAGCCAAGTTTTTTTTTTTCAGAAACCCCCTATATCCCCCCTATCATTAATGTCATTAGAATCATCATTAATCATTAATCATTAGAATCAACATTAATCATCATTATATATAATCATAATTAATCATCATTTATCATATGTCATGTGGGTTCCCCAAATCATCATTTCAAGAGATTTTTTCGGCCAGATTCCTTCATGTCGTTTCAACGAGGCCTTCTGTGAACCTGGCAACGTGGACTTCTGCCCTCCTGTGAACTGGGTGGAGGCCGCTCCTGATCTGCTGGGATTTTTTCGATTTGAGAAAAATGATAGGATTTCATGATTATTCTATCTATAGTCATGAGATAGGATGACTGGTAGGAAATCCTATTGTTTAACTGGTAAGAATATCGGAATGAATCTTTTTTTTTTTCGACCAACTTAATTAAGATGATTTGGCTGATCATATTGGAACCGCAATTTTGGATAATCATCTTGAATAAATGGTGATATGTCTACGATTTTGAGATAGTTTGTTTCATTGATCAACGATGGACTGTTTGGCTACGAGGACTGGTGGTTGCAGATATATACTTTGATCTTTGATGAACCATACCCTATATAAACCATACCCTATATAAACCATACTAAGACCATACAAAAAGAAAGATGATCCCCAACTAACCTTGATCGGGTTGAAACCATGAACCAGGGGTGATAAAAAAAAACAACAATGAACTTTCGAGTTTCCAAAGTGCTTGGTCTCGTGGCCTTGCCATGACTTTTGAGTCATGTTTTTGAGGCCTTCTTTAAGGGATGACTCCCAGAATTCGTTTCAAAATGGGAACATCTGCAGCTTCCTGGCCATCCAGTCGTCGTAGCTTCCCATGCAGAGTCGACTGGCTTGATCTTTTTTGGGCCATGGATTCCATAGCAACCTGTTTTTTTTTAAAGAGGCGAAAAAAGTAGTGAAAAACTCTGTTGCGGAAAGTCTTTGAAATAGACATCTGTGACATATATCTGAGTAAATTATATCGACCTCACTGCGACCTCACTGGAATCATGGTTAATAAGGGAAATCATCCCCAAATGGCCTTAATTCAGGTTAGTGAATTATTATAATTTACCCAGAATATATGTGACATATATGAGAATAGATGGCGGTGATTTGCCGTTGTTTTTTTGCTTCCGTTGCGACAACCAAAGTCGCGGAAGCACGCAGGCTTTGCTTTCGAATTTCAACATGGACGAGTTTGTGGTTGGGAAGCCTGGGATGTTCGGCCGAAGCGGAAGCGGTTGCCTACCCTCTGGTAATGACAAAAACAGTTCGCACTTTTGAACATGGCCCTAGTTGAAATAGTGGATTTAATCATTGAAAATGGTGGATCTTTCCATAGTTATATGATGTTATATGTTAGTTTACCAGAGGGTATATTGAACTTTGATAGCCTATAATTATTAATTGCGGAATGTCCACATCCGAGGTTGTTTTAAACAAAGTTGTGTACATGTAAGAGGCGAAATTAGCGATACCTCTACATAGCGATGCGAAAAATAGCCTCAGACACAGATACAGTAGACCCTTTCCTCTCTTCTTTTCCTCTTCCCTACTTTCTTGTTTCCTTGATCTTACCTTTATCTTTCATCTTTTGTTTGAAATCGGATTAGCAGCTCTACTGTACTTCGAAAAAAAAATGAGATGTGTCAAACCAATTGCACTTTGCAACTGGATCAGACTTGATCATTCTAAAAACCAGAATGCCCGTTGCGACAGTGATTCGTCATGCTCAATTTGAGTTCAACTTGGCATCTCCAAGTTGAGGTGAAAAGGAAAGAGCAGAATGGTGGGGATTTGGAGTATTCCTCTGCGGAACGGCTGAAAGAGGACCGGGTAAACGTTGCTGTGTCGCGACGCCGATCCGACGTCGGATCTTGATTAACGTTGCCCCCACTTACTTGACCAAATTCTGGATCTTCGTTTGTTATGTATGTGCTGTATGATTGTATGTGTATTTATGTTGTTTTTATATAATAATATTATATTTAAATATAAAACATGATTAAGTATGTTTAATTAAAAGCATCTATATAAATCGAAACTCTTAAACTCATTTACTTTTCAACTCCTTTTCATTTCAATTAATTTTCTTCATGTCAGAATCAGGGGTCAGGGTCAAAAGTGAAATGAGCTGGACATGGAATTAAGCCCGTTTTGTTTATTAAAGATAATCGTAGAATTTTGGAGGCACAACAATGCTCTTGTTCAAACCCAACAAAACAGAAGTCAATACTGTTGACGAACTGTTTGTTGTTCCGCACCGCACCCAACGCAAAAACGCCTGGCCTTCAGGAGTTTGGCGAAGAGTCGCTTCACCCTGGTGATTTGAAACCATCCTTGGCCAAGGCCATGAACGCTGCCTGGAGGGCCCAGAGTGCGTTCGCGATGCTCGCTAATATATGGTTAATAATATTGGTTAACATACTATTAATATATGGTTAATATATGTTGGATTTTTCGGCGATTTTTCGGTTGTAGAGTTAGCTCAGTTAGCTCAGTTAGCTCTTTTTGGGGTCTCAACTGAGATGCTCATGGCTGAGGCGATGCTGTCCATCCGAGATGGCATGAAGAAAGCTGATCTCAAAAAGGCCCTGAAGCTGTGCTGGGTGTTTTTTTCTGAACATAAGGTATATATATATAGGATTGTAATACCCATAGGATCCATGTATGCTATATATGGATATATATGGTAACATGGATCCCATCAATATACCCCCTTTATGTTGGCATATATACCAGCACCATGGATCCTATGGGATAGCAACAAAAATAGAGAGTCGTCTTCCAACCAATGGCATTAATTCAAGTTAGTGAAATATTATAATTTACCCAGATATATAGGATTATAATATGGGACTATCCCCAAAACATGGTGAGTTTCCTAGGGAGAAAATTCATGAAAATTCCAGGTGATTCACTAACGTTTTTTTTTTCGGTTCCCGAGAATATCAGACGAACCCGTGTAATGTAGAAATATCCATGGAATAAATAATAAAACATAATGCAATTAATAATGAAACCAATCAAATATACACATTATACTTATTATATTTTATTATATATATATGTAGCATGTTCTAGCCCTTCGCTAATACGGATATTTCCAGAGTTCTGTGTTTTAAAAGAATGACTTGGCTCGCCTTTTCTTGCAGTCTTGGACTTGGGGATTGCACGAATGATTGTCCCCATTGTTGAATCAAAAAGGTTTTTGTTAAAAAAGGCTACAGCCCTTCTGTTGTTATTTTGTAAGTTGAATGGGGAATATTGTGGAATATTGTTTTCTGACCCGGAGGCGCAAAAGAAGCTGGACAGCTATGCGAAGTCCTTGCAGAAGAAAAAGAAGTGAGTTCTGCAATGATGACTCCTGCAAAAACCAGTTATAACTGCATTGATTCAAACCAAATATGGATAGCTCCCTGGTAAACCGACATGAATATATATATATATATATATGTATTTATATATATATACACTGCATATATATTATATATTTATTTATTTATATGTTTACAACCCAAGTTACGATATTTACATGTACTTGTAGCAAAGTGTGTTTACAAACGCATGTAAATTGTGGCTGGCCTATTTGACCTCCCAGTTGGAACACTGAACCAGTTCTGAGTCTGAAGTAGCGAAAATGTAACAGCAGAGTTTGATAGGCAATAATGTGTGTATATGAATGAACGCCCTCGAATGTAAAGACGAACATGTTTAATGACGGCTTTTTTCGCCGAGTTTCGGCTCAGCTAATGGTAGCCTGCGCTGACTGCCAACAATATTTGGCAGACATCGACGGG
>Ga0126342_10002128_pt1 | contig 30111 bp, 22 predicted proteins | sample Cyp1metagenome_FD_92528 | JGI IMG/M metagenome (GOLD analysis project Ga0126342, IMG submission 92528) | Coral microbial communities from Lord Howe Island, Old Settlement Bay, Australia - Cyphastrea 1 metagenome | ecosystem: Host-associated > Invertebrates > Cnidaria > Coral ...
AGATAGAATGCCAGAAGATATGCCAGATAAAGTGCCAGAATGTTTGCCAGATAGAATGCCAGAAGATTTGCCAGATAATATGCCAGATAGAATGCCAGATGGAATGCCAGAAGATATGCCAGAACATATGCCAGAAGATATGCCAGTAGCAAAATGTATAAATGTCATGGTGGGGATCACTCGAAGTAACGTATTTTTTTTATGGCCGGGTATACCATTTTGATTTTGCCGGAAATTACCATGAACGAATCAAAGTGAATCAGTCAAAGAATGCCTCAGCTGAAAGTTGTGTGGTGATAGCCAAAAATTGGATGTTTTATCATCATTTCCCCAGCACATTTGACATATTTTACGATGAGCTCTCCCTCATGTTCATGTCGTCTATAGCCATCTGGAGATATCACGACCAAACCATGGTGGGGTATGGTTGGATATGGTTGGGATTTGGATCTAATTTAGTTGTTCGAAATTTAGGTCTTGCGCAGAAAATTCAAAGAGATTCAAAAGTTACACAGCTCCTTTTGAAAGTCGTTCCAGTCATCGAGATGCCCTGCAGCATGCACGAGGCTATCCATGTCGTGGAAGGTAACTCTGTGCCAACGCAATGTGCCATCATCTCTTTGAATGTTCACATTGTCAATTTTGAAAGATGCAGTTTGGCGCTGCTTGGTGTTTTCAAGTATATATGAATTATATATTATGTTATAGTATTGGTTATAAAATATGTATATAAAATTATATATATATAGATATATTTTATTTTCCTTCAGTCTCTGAAAGGACTAAGCGATTTGACTGGCAAAAATGTTTGTTGAGTTTCAACTTTAGCAGTTTGGCCATGGTGAATGTTCTCCACTCACAAATTGGATGGCAGCCCTCAGGAAGTCCAAAATTTGTTGATGAAGTCCCTATCCAGCTGCTGTATTTTGAGGGAAAATCCCAACATGTGGTGGTATCAATCAAACATAATCAAACTATTTTACATAACATTTCAAATTACTGTGGAAACAACGACATATCTTGTTGCATTTCGCTCATTCCGTACGATTTCACCACCAATAATTCTTGGTAAATGATGATAACTTCACTGCGACCTCACTGGAATGATGGGAATTTCCAGGGAACCATCGCCATAGCTGGCCAATGGTCCCCGAGATCATTGGGTGATTTTTGGCTTTGTGGAAGCCGACACCTGGTAACCTACGATCGTCAGGAGGATGCCAGCCTCGCAAACCTGCTGAGCTCACTGAAAGACATGGCCGCAGCGGCTGAGACGTCGCCCAGCAAAAAATTGAGAGGGTTCCGAAATGGGAATACCATGAATAACTGAGTCGTCACAAAAAGGGTTTCAATACTAAAATGGGATTATGTTTGGATGATTGGGGTACCCCAATTTTTTAGGACTCCAAATGAAGTTGATAACTGATGTTCAATTAATATTCACATGGAGTCCGCCCAAGGATGAAACACATCCAATGCATATCCAAGGTTACCTATCTGTACCTCGTTTATCGGCCTTATTGAAACCAGTACTAGGAATACCTATTAACCAACCACCATAATGGGAAGGGATAGCAGTGGATTTTTTTTTGAAATTCCAGTTGGGTGAAATTAAAAGTGTGTGCTTATTCTTTAAATAAATATAAAAAAAAAAAAAAAAAAAAACATATCTGGGACCATATCATGGGGGCGTTCAAAATTTTACAGAGGGACGACATGTTCTATTCTAATCCCATTATATATCTATCCCAGTCGTAAAAATCCATAAAAATCCGATTGAATATCTATTAAATCACAATTCACAATCTCAGGGATACTAAAATTAGTTAAGTCACTATTAAATGATCCCATAAAATAAGCATCAAATCACCATACGGAAGGGATTCGTCATCCCCCAAGGCTTGCTACCGTAGAAGGCCTGGAGGCCGCGTTTAAAGCCGACGCTCTGGGGGCAGTTTTCGGGTGAGGCCTTGAAGTTGGGTGATGCATTTTTTTTGTTGTCTAATATATATATATATATACAGTATATATACACAGTATATATATACAGTATATATATATATTTACATTCTATATCATTGTATCATATTTATATCTAGTTTTATATATCTCATGTATATGTATATAATCTATATCATATCTATATAATACACGGTTCGTGTATAATATACGCGATGATACTGGTCATTCCACTGATCGCATCCTTGAGCAGACATGAAAGTTTCGTTCGCGACCTGAAACACATCGATATTTGCTCGGACTCAGAGACCCCAAATGGAGCAACACTTTATTACGTTCAGTTATTTCTATATATGTCTATACATATAATACATATTGCTGATGAGTATCTTTGTGTGGTGTTTTCTTTTTGGACATGTTAACCCAGTGGATCCCTTTTCTACCTCCTTTTCACTGGTGATGGTGGCTCAACCACCAACCAGATGAGCAATGTCCAGTTGAACCAGGGTAATTGACAGTTGCGTGGGTTACACATAGATAGATCGAAAGAAAGATAGATACTGTAATAGGTAGGTAGATATAGGTAGATAGGTATAGGTACAGATAGATACAGATATGCGCAGCTAGCTTCAGATAGATGGTATCATAGCATTTCTTTCCATACTGAATGCACGTAAGATGCGGCACGGCGCGCCAGGCCGCCATGTCGGCTTTGGACAACTTTCTGCAGCAGAAGAGTCAGAGCGTCGAGGCAGACCTGGCGAAGGCAAGGCACCGGTTAACGGTTGTTAGTGGATCCAAAGGGAACAGAGGAAAACTGGAAAACTGGAGAACTGGTTGGTGGTTTCCTATATTAATACTTAATACCCATAATTGTTGGTTTACATCCCATTATATCATAATAACATGCTTACTGAATCCCCATTTGGTTAGTGGTTTCAAACATTTGGATTATTGTCCTTTTCATACATGGGATAATCCGGAACCCATTGACTTTCATATTTTTCAAGATGGTTAAAACCACCAACCAGGAAGATGACTGGACTGGAAAGGAGTCGACAGTAACGACAAAAACGACATGTTCCGAAACAGGTGTGCGAAATATGTATACTCCATATTTCGCGACCCTGGTGCAGGTCCTTGAGATTGCTGGGTGCTATGATGAGACACGTCACTTCTTCAGAATTTCTGTGTGATGAACTCCCGATGATTTGTTGATCCAGGAAAGAGAGCAAAAAACATACCCAACAGAAATTTGATTTTACCACCGAAAATAGAACACACATCAGATTTTAGTAATTTTAGTAACTGGGCTGAAAATCAGGAAACCTTTTGGATTCGTCCAGCTTTGCACGTTGAGAAGTTTGCCAGCGCCAGCTCTGCTTCTAAAAAAAACAATGGCTTTGTTGGAGGATTCTTGCTGGATCCCAATATAGTTTGGATCAGCCCAGACCGATTCTGAGTACACTTTTCAGACTCTTCTCAAACCATCAGCTACAGATGAGTTCACATGTATTCATATGTTTTCATCATAAAAAATATGAGATTTGCCATTGGCAGATTCTTCGTTTTTTTATGTTCTGATGTTTTGTTGGCAAATCTGACCACTCAGTGGTCATCCCCACACTGGTGGCTGATATGGAGGTTTCCTGAGTCATTACTGGGTGCCCCCAGTTCTCATCCATTTCTAGATGCTATGCTCCTTAAGACATAAACCATCCAGCTAAATAGGGGTACCCCCATGACTATGGAAACCCCCACGGCTTTTACAGATCCACATCCCCAAGATTCAACAAATCCAAGCGGCATTTAGGTCCAAAGCTCTCGTTGCCAGACACCTCTCCGTTGCTCCCTCGGATTCAGGCGGAGCGTTGTGTTGACTGTTCTGAAGGCTGTCCCAAAAGTGTGGAAGCCCTAAGACCCATTCAGAAATGTTGTTTTATCATAATTTCCCGAATCAATCCCATTCACATCATGGTTGGTTGCCAAACTATACTTATACAATATATATATACACCTATCATACTAGTAGTATACAGCTTGGCCTCCAAGTAGATGCCAACATGTCCAGCATGTCGAAGATGTCTTCCCCCATCCCTCCAGCTCCAGGTGTTGCTGACCAGCTCCAGCCTTCAACGCGCGCGGGAGGAGCTGTGCAAAGACCATGGCCTCAATCCGGTCGCTCGAAAGTTGATTTGATCTATATATATATATAAATACTGGTTGGTGGTTTGGAACATGTTTTATTTTTTCCATAATATATGGGATAATCCTTCCCAACTGACTTTCAGATTCTTCAGAGGGTAGGTCTACCACCAACCAGTGTATATGTATAATTATATATATATATATAGCCTAACCCATTTGATATGTGGGCGTGAAAATGGGAGATTCACTGCCTGGTTCTGGCAATTCCAAGAGGAATGGTGGTTCGCCTCAGGCCTCTGGAGTTGACCAAAACTTCTTTGTGCCAAATGGGGGAGACGGTTGAAGTCGCCATGTCCCATGAAAATTTCCCATTTTTTTTAGGACGTTGATCAAGTGGCATTAGAACTTAACAAGCAACAAGTTTGCCAAATTTACTTTCATGATATACACTTTCTAAAGAGTCCGGATGACATGAAATCTTTGTTTGGTCCAACGTGGGGGGTGGAATTGCAGTCACCCTGTTTGTGCTGATATCCCTCTCTACCCGCAGGTACCAGGTTTTGACTCCTTTTTTGGTGGTGTCAAATATGTCATTCTTGCCATGGGTGGATTCTCCAACCAGATTGCATGATCTTTGCTTGTTGTGTAGACCATGGATTCCCCAATTTCCGGTGACTTAAATCACTGTTTATGTTCAATTCCATCATGAATCATGAACCACAATTGACTTTCACATTTTTTTTTCAGGTGGGTCTGCTTCCACTGATTAATTTGATGGTTAAATCCCCGCTCTTGGTTACCATCCCAACATAAACCATCGCAGGTCCCCACAATGTGGTGCCCCCAGTTATCATATGGTTTATGAGCCCATTAACTATATATATATATATCTATCTACCATAAGTCCTAGTTATTAGATTGATGTTTACCAACTTATCTATCTTTCGGGCAGCCCCTTCCAAGTCAAACCCCCGGTTGAACCAATCTTTCCCTCCGGCAATCAAACGTGGCTTGCTGGAAAATCCCAATCATTTATTGTTGATTTTCCCAGCTCTAAACCTCCATTTACCCTCTGGTGAACTAACATTGCTATGGCAAATCACCATGTTATTAATGGGTAAATCCACTATTTCTATGGTCATTTTCAATAGCTATGTTAGTCATTACCAGAGGGTTCTGATGGGATTTTCCAGCTAGCCAGGTTTGAATTTCACAAAGGGTCGCCATCCAACGAAGGCGTTGGTTTTGCAGTTGGTGAAGCGTGCAGGGGAGGCAGAGCCTGCAGAGCTGGATGATGAGATGACGGCCTTGTTGTGCCGCGGTGAGATGTGGTACGGTTCTGTAGAGATCTTTTTTTCCCATGAAAATCAGAGTTAATAATGGCTTGATCATGGGTGAATCATGGTTAATCAATGTTAAGAATAGTTAATAATGGTTAATCAATGTTAAATGATGGGTGTTGAATGGTGAATAATGGTTAATAACGGTTATTTGGATATTTGATGGGATATGGTAATAAATTGCAATCATATGCAATGGAATAGCCCCAGTGTCATCGAACTAAACGGGGGTCCGAGTCCATTGACATGTTTGATTAAGGGTACAACTTCTTGGAGTATACGGTATACCACATTGTCAGACAAAGCCACAGGTTTTTGAGTCTGAAAATCTCTCTTGGGGTCTGGAAATTTGCAAACGATGGATATCCGGTGGATTGACCGGCTTGGCCACATCCCCTGTCCTCCATGGGGATATCGCCAGTCTTGCCGCCAGTGGCCAGTGGCCTTCCCATGTTAATGTTCATTGTGGTTGGTTATTTCTGATGTGAATCTGTCAAGGTATTTTTCATCATGTGTTCTTTCTTAATATTCCATTTTTGTTGGGTCATTAAGTCATTCTCCAATGTGTCTTAGTCATTCTCCTTTAGGGATCAACAACCACATTTTTAGGGGTCAAAAAGAAGATAGGGATCAATAAAAACAATAATAAGAGCAGGAAGGAAGGAAGGAAGGAACGAGGGAACCCCCTCCCGCTTTTTTATTTACAAGTACAAGTAAATCCAAGCTCGCACACTTGTAAATACATTACTCTACATGTATAACGTGTTTATGATCATATAATATAGGCATATTGTATCTAATATTATATACCTGTATAGTATATGCAGTATGCTCGCATCGTATCTCTAAATAACACCTCATCATACCTCATCCAACCTCAAAGAAAGCTTAAACAAATTGGTAAAAACGATGAAGACCATCAAACAATCCATGAACATCGATAAATTGATGAAAACCAGAGAAACATGTGAAACACCATGGGACAAAATACACATTGTATGAAGAACTAATAAAGAACAACAATGGACACATCGATGGACACATCGATGAACACCATGGAAAAATGGTTCAAAACCATCGAAAAGAAAAATATCAAAATCATGGAACATTCAATGACAACCATTGGGAAAAAATAAGCAAACGTGGAAAAATATGAAAACCATCCAGACATCGATAAACATCATTAAAAAGAAAACAATGAAAACCATGGACAAATCGGTGAAAACCAACAACAAATCTATGAGCACCTTGGAAAAACCAATGAACGAGTGCAAATGCAAAATTTCAGTTCCAAAATGCAGCCACTGACATATTTTAGCTCCCAAACGCGCCAAATAGCAAGGAAAAGTGCTCCAGGTTCTTCTCATGTTTTTCGTCCCCTGACCAAAGAGTTGCTTCCAAATGATGCCGCTCCAGGCGTTTCTGCAACACTTGCAAAGACTATACATTCAGTTCATGTTAGTATATGTTTTTTTGTTGATCCCTATTTATGTTTTTTTGTTTATCCAACCTTTGCCCACTCCACATGTAGTTTCCCTTAATGTTTTTGTTGATCCATATTTATATTTGTTTTGATCCCTTAGATTAATACTTGTTTGATCGCTAAAAATGCTATGTTTGTTCCTTTTCCCTGTCCATTGGTACCAGCAATGTTTCGCTGCCCAGGCAAGAGGTTGCGGACAAGACCTGCGAACGAAGCTTGGTGGCTGTAAGTGATCCTTACGAGCAAAGGTCTTCACGGCTTGGTGGGATAAATGATGGTTACCAATGGTTACCATATCCGTTTATTATAGCTATATGATATGGAGCTATCTTCACTATATCTCAAAAAGGCTGTCTATAGCTATATAGATTATGTAACTATGTAGTACTTTTGAGTGGGACGAATGATGATAAATGTTATCACCGTGTTATCACCTACTAAAAGATGAAATCATACCCATCTAGTCCCAGAAAAGCTATATAGACAACTTAAAGAATGACATGAAATGACTAGTTTTTCAGGTTGGCATCCGGCGCCAAGCCAAGGAATGTGTGAATCCTTCCGTTCTGCGGTGGCTGAAGGACTGGCTTCAAACGGAACGATGATCCCCATGTCAACTATTGTTCTGTAGGTTCCGTCTACCCGGTCTAGCCCTTGACTCTCAAACAGCCACAAACAGCAGTATTCTTCTGTAGGGAGTTGAAACCACCAATTATTGTTGACCTGGGATTGGCAATGGCAACATACGCCCATCACAAGGAGAACATAGGAGAACTCTTGCTCTGGATCGAGGAACCAAACTGTTGCATACTTTTGTTGTATGTGTCTTTCTTCAGATGCAAAGCTGTAACATTGTGATCGTGCAGCCAAGATTGGTTATAAGTGGATATCCATATACTTATATAGATTTATATAGGACTTATATCTCAGCTTATGGAAGTTATCACCGTACTTATACCCATGAAGAAGCAGAAGCCCAGTCCTGCACCCCCATCACCCAGCAGGGCAAGAGGCCAAAGTGCAAGGGCTGTTCCTTTGCTTCACGGGTGGGTCCTATTCCGTATTCTGTTCGAACTTAATCCGGTTTTCTCAACATTGGTACTTTACGACCTATTGGTTGACATATTCAATATTCCAACAAACCAATAACCAGTTACTAGACCGTGTTGGTGATTTCATATACTCGATATTCCAACCGGATGATGAATGGTTTTTTCAACCGTCAAGCAGCAGGGTTTGGAGGGAAAATGACAATTTTTTCAAAGGGAAAATTGACATTTGTTTGTCCTTTGGAATTGGGGTATACCCGGGGCACCCATCATTTTCAGAGAAACCCACAGAGTCACAGTTGCTTATTCTCTTCGACTTTGCCACGTCTTCTTCCAATGTCACAGAACCCCTCGCATCATAGGTCAAATTCCATTGAAATGTCATTCTTAATGGCATGTGTTTTCTCTGAATTCCTTTCTTCTTGCCCACCACCCCAAGGTCAAAAGTCATCAATGAACCCCGTATTTTTGGCTGGTACTATCACCATCCATCTCCTATTTTTGCTTCGCCCGTTTGCCCAGGCTGAAGTTTGCGGACTCCTTCGATGCAGCCTGCGCGGCCGCAAAGGGAACCTCCCATATCCAGGAAAAACTGAAGGACTGGGTATAGCAAATTTCACCCAATTCGCTGAAGACGATTCTGTATTTTCGCAATGTGAAAATCACTAGTTTCTGAATCTATAGGGAACATCAAGGTGATTTTTCTGGAGGTTCCTTACGCAAATCCAAGAAACCAATGAACAGCGTAATCCAGTAATTCCAAATAGCAGAAATGAGGAGACTAAAGAAATGGGATGATTGATGATTTTTTCGGGGGAATGGTCCAAAATGATTCGACAATGGGAGTGAAATGATGGTGAATCTAAGGGGATCTCTATGAGAATCCCTTCAAGTTGGTGAGGCTTCCCCCAGTTAAGTCAGTTAAGTCAGTTAAGTTGGTGTGTAAACCCATAAACTAACAGTTACATTCCCCATAAATCCAACGCTTAACCAAGTTATAAGTGTTTGGGATGATTGCGGATGGAAAGCCCTGGGAACAATGATCCTACGTCCTGGGCAGTACTTTTTGGTGATGAAGGGGTACCCCAAATCATCCAAAATTAGACCATGTTAGTATTGAAAAATACTGAAACCCATGGTGATTGGGAGGTACTGGTACCTGCTTTTCAGGACACCTCCATATATATATACTTTGTATAAAGGTTGTGGCTTAAGCGCCCCACGCACGACCTAAGCGGGACTTAGCCATTTGATCCCGCGGGCAGCTGGCATTGGTGTGCAGCCGCTGTTGCTGCTTGTGCTCTGGCGGTTCAGTGCAAGCCGCCACCACCTTTGCTCATACAGCTGACCTTCGTGTGGCTACTTCCTTTGGCTTTGACCTGCAGTTTGACATCGTCCTGCAGATTGTCATCCCACTGAAGCTGCCCGTGCTACTGCTGAACTGGATTCGCCCTGGCAGATAGCCCTTTTTTCAATATTTACAATTCAATTTTGGCTTGCTTCGCATGGTTTGGTGTCTTTGGTGGTTTGCACTGATTTTGACATTTGAGAGCCATTACGAACGCAGTCAGACGCAATCAGAGAAGACAACGTTCGAGGGCAAGGCTGGCGTGGTACCTTCACAGACGTGGGGTGTGCTGTTTGAGTCCAAGGCGGCTATTGACCCTTTATCACCGTCTACGAGGACATCATTCTCAAGATCATCATTTCCTTCGACGTATCCGAGCAGAAATGGCGCGGCTTCAAGAGGAGCAGCAGAGCTGGTACTGTGGAACGTGCAGGAAAATGAGATCACCCAACGCTCAGTTCTGCGACCTATGTGGCCAACGTTGGCAAGACTGTATCTCCTACCCAGCCAAGTCCAAGTCCCGGAAGAGCTACGTGGACTATTACGATGGCTACGAGGAGGACTACAGCACGACCCCATGGACTGGAAGTACATGGACGGAGCCCAGACACCAGAGCCCGAGGCGAGGCCAGAGAGAGCCATCGGGCAGGAGGACAAGGCAGAAGCCGCAGAAGAAAGGCAAAGGAAAGGGCCAGGCCAAGGGCGCAGAGAAAGGGGCCTCTGCACAGCAGGTTGCAGCGCCCCCACCTCCGCCTCCTTTGACGGGACCCTTTGCAGCCCCAGCTCCATGGACGACTATGCCAACGCCTCCTGTGGAAGTGCCTCAGGAGCATCCAGCAGAACAGAAGCTCAACGAAGTCATGAACCTCCTCAAGAAGAAAAAAGGAGATCAAGACATCCAAGAGATTGTCAACAAATACGACTCCTATGGCAAGAAGTCTTCCAAGAAGCAGATGCACAATGCTGTGAACGACCTCGACGAGGCCAAGAATGCTATGGCCGATGCGATCCAGGCCAGAGCCAACCTGATGCACAATTGGCGGACTTTCCTCACAGCGTCTCTGGACCGCTGGAAGGAGTACACCAACCAGTTTCAGCAACAGGAACAGAAATGCCTGGAGGAAATCTCTCAAGCAAAGGAGGCTCTCAGCAAGGCGAAGACAGAATTTCTGGCACGCATGCCGGAGGAAGCAGAGGAGATCTCAGACGAGGATGTAGACCTCAAGGAACAGACAGAAGCTGCCTCCAAAATTCTGGGCGGAATGGAGAACATGCGCAACAACCTCCAAGCGCTTGCAGAACAGGCGGAAAAAGACAAAGCGGAAGCGGAGGAGAGATCTCACAAGCGGCCTCGCAAATCCAGCCCTGGAAACGGCGGAGATGCTCCCATGGGCGTTGCGGCCTCAGAGGCCTCCGAGGCCTCCAAGCTGCCTCCCTCGCAGTCTTTTCAACAGCCCGGTCAGTGATGGCCTTCGGGTGCATTGGCCACAGGGCATGTGAACCGGTGGAAGCCACCATCATGCAGTGGAATCACTCTGCTGTGCGAGAAGGCTGGTTTATTCCACCTTGGGAAGCTTCTGAACGTGCACTTGCTCTACATCTTGAAGTTCAACCAGATCTGCTCCACATCCCTCCAGTTCCCATTTGGCAGGGCTTGGGTTTGCCGATGCCGAAGAGGCGAAGTGGACAGAACCGACAGGTGCATTTTGCACCGACGGCTTCAGGGTGGTTTGAGGACCCCTGCGCCAACATATGGAATCGACATGATCTATTGCACAGAGATGAACTTGATCCTGGTGATCGTATCGGTGCTCAATTGTCAGACTCGAAGAAGCCTGCAGTTTTGGAGCCCACCTCAAGATCCCAGGCTACCAGAGCGTACGTAGAGATTGACATAGAGATTGATCAACCAACATGGTCAGTGGACGATGCAGTCCCTACCAAACAATCCAGAATCAATGACGCCTGGCATCATGTACCATCCAGAATGAACTTTGCTGGAGACAATGCAGATGAACCAGGACCAGGTGATGGACAATTTTTCCTCCACGAAGCCCCTGAGTATATCCAGACAATGTTCGATGTATTTCTACATGAGGGCTTACTGGAAGGACCACGGCTATCAGAATCGATTCATTTTCGTTCCTGGTATCTCCATCACCGACATCAGCGACAGTGGACCAGGCCTAGGGTGCTTGAACTCAACGGACACTGGCGATTTTGGGCCAATGACATGATCAGCGGATGGAGAGATCAGGTCATTGAGGAGGACGACATCGGCATCTACATCTGCCACCCTAATCCACCACGTTCAGGGATGGAACATGAGATCTTTGCGGACCTCATCATTGCACAAGGCCTTGACTTGCCCAGCTGGGCAGGATTGGTGACATTGATTCGAGCAGGCGATCGTGCTGCACGAGAGGATTTCACTGTTGCGTCCTCACTGCCACAATTTGTGAGTGGTTACGCACTTGCGACAGCAGTCCAACATGTACAACAGTGTCACCTTCATGGATGCAGGATTCGCCATGCTAGAAATCTCATTCCATTCAACCATGAACCAGTACATGAGATGATCAATGGACACACCTTCACTGTCACGCCACAGAGCAGCCAAGCGATGCCAGCGGCACATCCAGTTCCTACAGGCAATATTGAAGGAGAAGCAGTTCCACCATCATTGGAACATGATGAAGAAGATCCACAAGACATGCATGATGACCATGATGATCCGGCCTCATCAGCTATGTCGTCAGATTCTCCTCAAGGACAAACGCAAGCAGCGCACATTTATCGTCTGGGACATCCTCCAAGCTTTGGGCATCTGGACTGGAGATCCTATCTGACGGCACTTCGTGACGCTGCACAGCTCATCCGTGTACCACTCAATCAAATTGTTGCTTTTCATTATACACAAGTTGGACTTCAGGGACACCATGAAGGTGAAGAAGCCATCATTGTACAACATATCACGGACATTGCACAAGGGTCTCCGGAGAAACTCATCGTGATTGACATTGAACATCACAGCAATCGGATTGAAAATGGCCTGCCAACTATGCCCACTGTGACAAGACAGGTGTACAAAGTTGGTCCCCACCATGTCAGACAACATTTACTGACCATTGCTCAAGTGGCTTCCTATTGCACTTGGATGCAAGACCAATGCATTGTGTACCACAATGAGCGTCTGTGGCCACGGGAAGATTACCGACTTCGCTCCATGGCACATGGTGCGTACATCAGGATCCAACTCCCACCGCCACTGCGCAGTGAGTGGGACATTGGCCTTGCTGTCCGTGTTGCACAGGAAACTGGAGACCTTTTTGACTTCCCAGAAGCTGGACAACTGGCGGCATCCATCCTTGACGGCCACACAGATGAGGCTCGTCAACAAGCCTACAATTCTGCGTTTGTGCAAGGGCACCAATGCAAAATGGGTGAAGATGGTGACGACATCGACATCCCCATGATGATACCGCATGGAACCAGAATGCCCAGCCATCGACCGCGTCATGATGGAGACTTCACCTGGCTTCCGCAGCTTGTGGAAATCTTTAGAGGTGCGGCAGAGGCGGAAGTGATTGATGGCGATCCTCTTCTGTACGTGCAGACATGGTATGTTCACCACATGCGGATGAAACGATGCCACCATCCTCGCCCAGTACGTCTTGATGGCGCCATCATTGCTTGGGTTGATGAACTTAGGTTTGCCTGGAGGGACCTCATGGACAGACATGCACCTTTCAGCATCCACATCATCAGACCTCGCCCACCGCAACCTCGAACGCAGTCGTATGCTTGCCACATTGTGCTGGAACAATCTCCATCACCTCATCGTCGTGCAGGAGTGGTCACGGCCCTATTTGAAGGACCTGAACGCGACGCATTGCAACAATATGCTCAATCGGTTCCACATCTGTTGAACAAGCAGGACGCCATCGAATTTGCGCAGCTACAGCCTCACTGTGAATTGCGACGATGTCACATCCAGTTGAATGGCAACCCGCTGCATTTGATCTTGATGGCAGAGGTCCCACAGGGTTACAATCTCCGCATTCGAGTAGAGACTGTCGAGCAGAGACCACTTCCAGCAGGTGAAGAGCATTTTGATGATATTCACTTCATGCAAGTTCAACCTGGACAGATTGGGCAGCGTTCATCAACACCAGGCGATGCAGTGGATGTACCAGCGCACCCTGCTAACTGTGAGCCCTTCCAGTTCAATCCATTTGCTCCTGTGTTTGTGCCGACAGGGGGCAACATCCTGGCTATGAATGAATTTGTGCAAGACTTGCACGCTGTATGGCAACTGGAAGCATTTCAATGGGAAGGTGAAGAAGCTTCGTGCCTGTTTGTCACTTGGTGCGTGGATCACCTGAATGAATTTCCACATGGTACGAGGCCTCGTGTGCTCAGGCTCTACCCAGACTTTACCACTTGGGAAAGAGATCTTCGCACTTTATGGCGAGATGAACTCAATGAAGATACCATTGTGGAATTTCATCTAGTCAGACCTACTCCACCACATCTTGAAAGAGACATTGTGGGACATATTATAGTCGTTCAGAACCCTGGAGCACAGACGGTTACAAGTCTTGTCACGCTGATTGATCAGACGCTTCCAGCATCCAGGGGCAGACTGCGTCGCATGGCCATCACGACTCATGAACATATTCGTCTGGAGATGCTCATTGATGTCCTTGGCTACACGCACATATGTGTTCCAACAGATTCTCCTCAAGTATGTCGAGCATGGTACATGGATGAACGCCTTCGTTTTGGCCGGCCATTGCAAGGACGAGATGGATATGGTATTACCATTCACACTCAATGGAGATCAAGAATACAGCATGATGAAGCCGTGCAGCTGCAAATATCGACCAACCATCTTTCAGCAGGTGGTCGTGAGCGCTTAACACATGGGACGGTAGCTCAAGCCCATGGGCCACGAACCACTCTGATTTTGGATCACCTCATCGAACACCATGATGCTCCTGAAGAAGATCTGAACCCAGCGATGACACTTGATGTTGCGGTGCGCTTGCGTTCGGGATGCCCAAGCCTTCTCATACCACCCTATGTTGAGGCCACCTCGTGTCATGACGCGCACGAGATCAACTCCCACCTTGCCGCATGGAACATCCAATGTCAAGTTTTTCAATTTGGAGGGCATGACGAATACCTTTGCCTTCCCAATGCCTGGACGACAGAACAACAACACATCGTGTACTGCACACGAGAGGGCACTGACCCTGATGCAGCCATCCTGCATACTTGGCAGACTGTGGACGGCCAGCCCACAACCCTTGCGCATATGAAGGTGTTGTACAAACTGGGCTTCCTGAAGACAGCCATTGTGCATGATGAAATCCTATGCCCCGGCCTCTCCAGAGTTGTCTTTGTGCACCTCCAGCCGACAATGGAACAGAGAACCTGTGATCAGCGATTGCCCACACCATGGCCCTCACCGCAACCAGTTGCATCGTCAAGGGCCCCCCCATACGACCGAAAGCGATGGCAAGCCACACAGCAGAGTTGCATGGTGGGCTTTGGGATTGACATCACGGAACTTGATAAACTTTTCCAGCCCAGCAGCTTCCCGCTTTTCGAGTCTTTGGAGGGATTTGAATTACCACCATCAACTGCAAAATGGGCCAGCACACTTCAACCCCTTGGCGACAAGGCCATACATAACCTTGACCGCATAGTGGTTTATGCTGATGGGTCATCGATGAGTGCATTGAGACACCAGCCACCTCTCTTCTTGGACGAGAAAGGCCTTGGAGATACGTGGGCTTTCATTGCAATTGGTGAAGAATATCAAGATGATGCAGAATCAAACTACTATCTCATTGGATGGCAGGCACAACCTGTCATCTACGACACTCAGAGCAGCCTGCACATTGGAACCTCCCATGTCAGAGCAGAAGCAGCTGAACGCGAGGCCCTGTTTTGGGCAATGACATGGCGAGTCTCCATCAATGTTGCAGTGCCCACGACATTTTGCACTGACTCTTCAGTGACCAAAGGGCAGGCAAGTGGTGAAACAGGAGCAAATGACTTGTGCGAAAGCTTTCGCCTTCTACGAGGCATTGCCCAAACTCTACAAGCTATGCTGCCAGCTGATCAATTGCGTTTCCAACATGTTCTTGGTCATTCCCAGGACCCGGTGAACGATTTTGTTGATTTCGCAGCGAAAGCAGAGAGAACCAAAAGCCACTACTTTGCAAGACCCTGTTTTTCTGTGATGGAGCTACGCAAGATCATCCCCTTCTTGTGGATGTTCTTCCAGCAGGATACAGGTCTGCCTACGTTATGTGCCAATGGTTTCTTTGCACCGCCACCAGCATTACCATGCCATGAAGTGCCAGCAACAAAAACAAGTCCTGCCACGAAACATGTCCGTCATGATGTACAGGTCAGTGCAGCTTCAGCCAATGTACAATCACTGTACACGGGTGAACAAGGGCATCCGGGGAAACTTCAATTCCTCCGTCAACAATTCATTGGATTGCATCTGAATTTTATGGGTTTGCAAGAGGCACGCTCAACAGAATGCTGTACCTGCGTTGATGAGGTACTGCGTTTTGCATCTGGTGCTGACAAAGGCCACCTGGGGGTTGAACTGTGGATCAACTTAGCGTGCCCCATTGGCTATGCTGATGCGAAACCAAAGCACTTGCAGAAGAGTGACATCGTGGTGCTTCACACCGATCCGCGCATCCTTCTTGCACGTGTTGATCATGCTCTACTGCAAACCCTTCTCCTGGTGATACATGCTCCGCAAAGTGGCTGTCCTCGTGACCAAAGATCTTCATGGTGGGAAAGATTGGACGCAATCCTCACCGCCCAGAAAACCACTGCACAGGAGCCCATGATTGTCCTGATGGACTGCAATGCTGCCAGTGGTCCATGCCAACACCCGCATATCGGACCTGATGGAGATCGTACCACTGCCAATACAGAGTTTCTCCTGACATTCCTGCAGACCCAAGACATATGCCTTCCCTCGACTTTTCCTGTCCATGAGGGCGATAGAATGACATGGCATTCGCCTGATGGACAGCATGAATGTCGCATCGACTTTGTTGGCGTCCCCTGTGGATGGCTCGAAACATGCACGCACTCCTGTGTGCTCACAGAGCTGGATCTTGGAGCCTTACACATTGACCATCAGGCCGTTGCACTTCAGCTCCAGTGGACTGATTGGATTGAGGACAGGCGCAGGCAGCCACATGCCCAAGTTGCTGGCTATGACAGAGCTTCCCTTGCCAAAGATGGACATTGCCCAACACTGGCGGAGATCAAGATTGGGAATTGGTCCCAAGACATTGAATCGCAGGTTGAAGCCTACAACTCAGCTGTCATTGGTGTCATTGAAAAACAACACCCACGACAGAGAACAACTGGCAAAAAACCTTACATCACACCCGAGATATGGGAGCTCCGAAGCAGAAAGATTGCCATCGGTGACATACTCCGCACTCTTCGTCGAAGGCTGCGGTTGGAGTTGCTCTTCCTGACATGGAGAACCTGGCGAGGGACAATGCGTCACAATGACCTCCGCCTAGCCTTGACTTATCGGGCATCCTTGCTGGCATCAAGTGTGAAACTGACTGCCACCTATCATGCTGCAGCTCATCGATTGAGATCTCAATTGAAGCAGACCAAATTCAACTTTGTTGCTGCGCACATCAAGAATCTCCCCGTGGGAACACCTAGTGGCATGATTCTGAAGGAGATCCATCGTCTCCAAGGACCCACCAACCCTAAGAAGATCAAACGCACTGCGCTTCCCAGAATCAGACGAGAGGATGGCAGCATCTGCCCAACGCCAGCTGCGATGGTCGATAGGTGGGTTGAATTTTTTGGAGCCATGGAGGGTGGAGACAGGATGCCAATGGCTGACCTGCGCACACATTGGAGAAACAACCTTCGCCAGTTTCAGCAGGAAGACTTTGACATGGTGTTACAGGACTTGCCGACCCTTTGTGACCTGGAACGAGCCTTTGCCCGTGCTCAGCCCGGCAAAGCGATCGGACACGATCACCTTCCTCCAGAAATTTGCAAATCCAATGCTGTTAGCCTTGCCAGACTTTCTTATACACAAATGATGAAGCTCGCCATCCACGGGCATGAGGCCCTGACGCATAAAGGTGGCAAACTTGTGCAAGCGCACAAGGGGAAAGGCCCCACTGATCGCTGCTCTTCATACCGGAGTCTGTTGATTTCTTCGCACCAGGGCAAAATTCTGCACCGGGCACTCCGACAGAAACAGACCAACCTCTACGAAAGGTATTTACAGCGGCAGCAGCTAGGGGGGCGCAAGCAAGTCCCTGTCAATTTGGGCCTTCACCACCTGCGAGCGTACATGAGAGTGCAAAACTCGCGGAAATCCTCCTGTGGCATCTTGTATTTGGACCTGAAGGAAGCGTTTTATAGAGTCCTCAGACCCTTGACGCTTGAGAGCCCCTGGAGTGATCAGGAAATCTCCACGCTTGCGGAGCGACTTGGACTTGGACCAGGTGTCATGGCCGAACTGCATGAGCATTTGAGAGCTCCTTGCGCAGTGGCACAGGCTGAGCTACCTCGTCATGTTCGCAATCACCTCACAGCCCTGCACAGTGACACGTGGTTCTTCGTCCATGGGCAAGCTGATGTCTGCCGGACGACACTTGGCAGTCGTCCAGGCGACTGTTTCGCCGATACTGTGTTTGGCTATCTCTGGGCCCGTGTCCTTCGACAGATAGAGGCTCAGCTTGTCGAGCATGACATTTTGGACACCTTCCTGGATCAGCCCGGCAGTGGACTATTTGGTCACAGTCCTCAACAAGATCAACCCAGCACCCATCAGAGCTATTTGGGGCCATGTTGGATGGACGACTTAGCAATCTGTGTATCCAGTGCCACCGCAGATGGTTTGATCAACCGCCTGAGTACTATGATCAACATCTTGATGGAGACTTGCCTCAGCCATGCCATGACTCCCAATGTCGAGGCTGGCAAGACAGAGCTCATGCTCAATCTACGAGGTCATCGATCACGACACTGGAAGAAGCATCTTCATGGCCCACAAGGCGATCAACAGCTGCGTGTCATTGGTGAGCATCAATGCTTCGCGGTTCGGCTCACTGGCCGATATCGACACCTTGGTGGAGTTGTTCATCACACAGGGTCGCAACGCTTTGAAGCCAAACAGCGCCTCGCAGTTGCACACCAGACCTTTACGCAGAACAGGCGCTTGCTCTTCCGTAACAAACACATTCCTGGACCAGAACGACGTCAGATCTTTGATGCCATCATCATGAGTGGTTTTTGCTACGGTAGCGAGTCTTGGACCCTGCAGGACTACCAGAGCAAGGAGTATGTCCACAGCGGGATCATGAAGCTTTATCGCCGTTTGAGTGGGAAGTCAGTTAAGGAGCCAGAATCAGATGAAGCAATCCTGGTCTCCTGTGACGCACCATCACCTACGGAACTCCTTCGACGAGCACGCCTGCGGTATTTGTGCACTCTTTATCATGGAGCTAGCTCGTCGGACTGGGGTATTATCACGCATGACAGGGAATGGCTTGACCTCCTCCAAGACGATTGTGTCTGGCTTTGGCAGCAACTGCGTCATTGCAGTAGTCTCCAAGACCCACGAGACCATTTTCCAGCGTGGGAGTACATTTTGCGAAATCACCCATCCTACTGGAAACGGCTGGTCAAGAGAGGGATTGCGCACGCAGTGCTCCAGAGACGCAATCAGCACATCGTCAGTGACTTGCACGTGAAGCTCTTTCGTCGCCTTTGTGAAGAAGGACAACTGAGCACACCTGAACCCATCTATGAGAAACCGTTTGACATGGAGCAGTATTATGGTTGCATGCATTGTGGTTTGCGTTGCGCTAGCAAGGGAGGAGAAGGGGCACATTTCTTCAAAAAGCATGGAGTCATTGCGGCAGTCCGTCGACTTTGCGACACTTCCCAGTGTCCCCATTGCCTGAAGGAGTACCACACCCGTGGAAAGCTCCAGCGACATCTACAGTGGAGCACGATTTGTCGTGATTCCCTCAATGCACGCCGATATAACCTGGAACCATCAGAAGGCATCGGCTCACTTGCTCAGCGCGCTGAACAACGTCAACACGATGGCCTTCTTCCACCTCTCCAAGCTCAAGGACCCAAGATGCCTGACAGACCTCTACGAGCGCGAGATCTGGAGCACTCAGAGCTGATTGAGGAATGGGTAAAAATTTTGGAAGCTGGAGGTTCGCGTCCAGGGCTTTTGGCGAGTTTTGAGAAGCAGATCCAGGCAACGGTCATCTCTTGGACGCAATGTAAGATCACGCTGCAAGTTTTCCAGGAGGAATACAACCATGAGATGGAAGAGATCACTGGAGTTGAGAGAGCCATGGTGAAGGACATTGTGGGTTGTCTGCTTGATCCCCAACATTGGCCCTTCCTACACACGCGGAGAACGTGTTCTTTCCAACCAGATGAAGCGCTTGCTCATTATGAACTTTGGTGTCAGCGACTCTGTGTTGATGGGCCTCACCAACAAGCTTGGACACCGCTGCATGCACCACGACCTATCGGCAAAGAACGCATCGTTCTTCATGCCTTTGCAGGTCGACGGCGCCTGGGTGACTACCAATGGTACCTTGAGTCGCTCATGAGTGAAGCCTCGGGATTACTGCTGCACGTAGTATCGATCGATATTATCATCGACCGCCATTATGGTGATCTCAGTCGAGCAGATGTTCAAGACTATTGGCTTGCAGGTATCCGCGCAGGATGGGTACATTCATTTCTGGGCGGTCCTCCATGTTGCACTTGGTCCAAGGCCCGTGGAGTTATGCTTCCGGGTCAGGATCCTTGCAAAGGGCCCAGACCAGTGCGCTCGGCTGACCACCTCTGGGGGTTGCCCTCCTTGGCACTGCGTGAACTGCGGCAGATCCTTGATGGCAACGTGCTCCTGGGCTTTTGCATTTTGGCGCTTGGTGAACTTGCTCTTCAAGATCGCAGCGGCATTGTTGAGCACCCGGCCGAACCTGAAGCTTCTGAGGCGCCGTCCATATGGAAGCTGCCAATCATGCAGCTCCTTTTTCAGCTTCCGGGCATGCGACGGCTGAAGCTGTCCCAGGGCCTATTAGGTGCCGACAGTAGCAAGCCAACCGAGCTTATTGCATTGAATCTCCCGACACTACCGGCCGCGATTGTTCAGTGGAGGTTGACACCTGACGTCCCTCGGCACACTAACATCGGCCGCGACGCAACAGGCCAATTTAGGACTGCACAGCTCAAGGAGTATCCCCCAGCTTTTTGCGGGGCGATGGCCCAAGCAACTTTTGCAGCCATAAGCGGAGAAGTGACGACGGATGCACAGATTGACCATCACTTCCTTTCGCGCTGCGTTGCAATGGATCAAGGCATCCAGGGCGATTACATAGGGCCTGATTTTGCGGCGGTATAGCTTTCAGTGTCGGTTGAGAGCCTTCTTTTTGGAATTTGAGTGCTAGGCCGCTGCTTCGTTGCACCTGTGTGCCTCTGCCAAAAAAATACTTTGTATATATATATACACACACACATGTTGGATACTATGTACATCCCATATGCATCCCGCAAAGTAGGTGGCTGGCACGTTGGCATTTGCAGGAGATTCACGCTGCGGCTGAAGCTCCAGCTGATGAAGGGACCGCTGATCACCCTGCGGATGAAGGGACTGATGATCCCGCCCTTCCAGCGGAGGGGGCCGATGATCCTGCAGCTCCAGTGCTCTTGGCATGTTTTCCGATGAATCCCCTAAGGTGTTGGTCAGGGGAAGATGAGTTTGCTGCTTTGATTCCGGCGCAGTCGTGATTTACGGATGTCAGGCTTTGTGATTTCAAGTCATTTTAATGAAATCGTGGTTGGTCATAGGTGGCACATCTGGGTCAGACAGGGCTCGTTGAAGGTTGTGGTCATACTTTTATATTTCCCATTTTGCCATTCAGGCTATTCAGGTAAATCTTGCAATAGAGACACTTTTCAGACAAGAGTTTACCACTTGTGAGACGAAATGAATTTTGGAGAATGCCAAGCATTTGCATCTCAGATAAGAGCAATTTAGTCTCTCTGCAATCGATACGTTGACCGTTTCCTTCACGTTGAGCTCATCCTGCCTGTGCAAGTCATAGCGATTTTTCCCTGGATCCGGGACATCGAATTACTCGACAAGAAATGATTCACCTCTAATTGGGGCAAACACATGTTCGAATATCTATATCTATATATAGATCATTGTAGATCTAGTATGATCTAGTTATATACTGTAGAAAATTTGATAATTTTGTTATCTATATCTAGATATGGATATACATAGTCTCATTGATAGTTTTATCATACATGTCTCATTAATTGTTATTGTATGTTCATAATGTGTATATATATATATATATATATATATATGTCTAATTTCTGTATAATGTATGTATATGTGTGTGTGTGGATAGATCGGAGAATTGTTTCATAATTAATTGTTATCAATTGTTATCATATTCCGAGGAACGTCCCACATTCCTTGGCGCCAGGTGGAGGAAGCGTCGCCGGAATACACCGCAGCCGCTGCGAAGATCTCGCAGATGGAGGAGATGCTGTCGCAGGCCCGAAGGGCTGCAGGTAATACTGTGGTAAACACAAATAATTTTGGGATAATACGGGATCATGTGGAAAAAGTATGAATATAGTATGGATATATATATATATATAAATGGGGGAATATGGATTTAAAGGGATTTTTTTTGTAGTAGTTTAAAGGGGATCAGTATGGTTTTTTTTTGTAAATAAACCATCCCTGAAAGAGGTTTTTGTTGATGGGTGAAATTCCTATTTTGTTGGGATGAAACCATGCAATTCGGGATGTTTTAATTTGGGGTGTTTTAAATTGTTGATGAAGTATTATCCCTAAGATCTATGATATATCATTATGTAAAATGTACATGGAAAGTCCTTATTTGGTATACCTCTAATATCCTCTAATTATTAATTTGGGATGATGTCTATCATGACCCCCATTCATGGTTTGTGAATGGGACGGGTTATGGCGTTGGGTTTACCACATTAGATTCTATGGAGTTTGTTGTTGGGGATCACACTCATAAATTGTGTTTGCATCTCTCTTTTTGTGTTTTTTTATCTATAGATATTGTATATATAATATGTTAATATGTGTATATCTCTGTGAATGCAGTACATGTGTGTGTTGTTCATACTTTAGATGTGTAGCTGTATCTCTTATCAATCTCTGTATGTTATAGTGTTTGTAGAAAGAGGTTGATCGCAAGCTACAATCATATGGGACCCATCCCAGAAATGGCTGCATTTCCCTGAGGTAAAAAGCCATGGTTTCCCTAGGAAAACGATCTACAAGAATGTTGTTTTTCCAGATCTTTCTGTCTCTTTACTGGAGGTTGTTGTTCTTCATTTGTGTGGGTTTCAATCATGAGCCCAGAGAGTGTATGTTTTTTCATGGTTGGATCAGATGATCAGAGACCGAACGACTCATATCTTCGGCTAAACCTCAAATTTTCCTGGTTGAAACACCGTTTTGCTGATTATAAATTATACTAACTCCCAAAAAGATGGAAAAAAACAGTAATTTACTATTTTTGAATCATGATTGTTAATTGTTCATGTTGTTCTATGAGTTTGGGAGTTGCTATGAACCACAGCCACTTTTCCGGTAGCCAAATGTGTGGACCCTACAGGAGACGGGCATGAATCCCAATGTGATCCTCAAAGACTTGACGGAGAGAGGGTGGGACTTGATCCGCAGCTTTTGGGGATTTTGATCAAATGGATTGCAAAAGACATTGATAAACAGCTATTTGCAAAATGGACTTGGGGATTTTGATCAACGGTTCTCAAAGCACAAAACATTGATTTGATCGTCATGGGGCCAGTGGACAACAGTCAGACACAAAGATGTCACCAAGCGAATGGCTGATTCAAAACCCAAAGATGTTAGTTCAATATGTAAATTGGGGTTTAAGTTTTTAGATGTTAGGTTAGGCTGCCAAGTTCAATTCTGGATGTATTGGAAGATCTTGGAAGTGCCGCAATGGCCCCAGTGGCCAAAAAAAATGCTGGAATAAATGAAGATAATGAAGCAGGTTCTTTCTATAGTGGATACAGTAGATGTTCTCATTTTGCTGGTGACCTAAATGAAATAAACATGGACATGTTGGACGTCTGCAAACATTGGAGTACTGGCATCATAGCTTCACAATATGTCCATCTCATTGTGGTAATATACCTACTATTGTTGGTATATGTCATGTTCAAAGTATGCCAAAGACACAGGTCTTGATTGTATATAACATAATATATATGTTGGTTTGTATTGACAAAACATAATGCGTGTATCCCGAGATATCTATATATACATATATATATATATATGTTTTTTCTCATGTCCTCTCATGTTGCATCAGATTTGTTTTCCATAAATAACGGATCTCTTTGTACTATGTGTACGTTGCAAGCATATAGTGTGTTTGGTAATCAAACACAGCAACACAAGGTTATCTATGTTCATCTCACCAGTGTCCATCCCATTTGTCAACAATGGCACTTCACTTTAGCCCGCATGGTGCTACTTCTGATTCTACATATTTCAACGGTCTGCATCCGCATCCATTCCCAGCTCCATTAGTAACATGACAGTCCCTATGCCCTATGCCATGATCAAAAGTTGGATTATATAGGATGGTCATGGATGGTGCCCATGGAAAGGAATCCCGGTTGGAGGACCAGAGGCCAGTAATCCCATGTTTTGACTTTTGACCGTGGCTTGGTGGTGCAGTGGGTCTCAGCCCCCAAAAGGTTGTGTTTAGAGAGGAAGTACAAGGAACCCTGATCAGAAGCTCACAATTCTGCATGGTCCTACATATCCACTTGGCTGATGGGAAACTGTTGTTGAACGCCAATAGAGTTCCAGAAACAAATCTAGCATTTTTCTAGCTTCAACACGGCAAATGGCAAAATCTCACAACCCTTCAACCTTAGACATCTTATATAGATGGGAAGACACCATGATTACTGTTGATCTTTCCATATTCATCCTTTTTTTAAGTGTCAATCTGCATTCTCAATCATTAACTAATCCCATCCTAACAACAAAAACAACACGTCACCTTGTTCTTTCAAAACAAAAAAACACAAAATTCTTGGACATCCCTCATCCCTCATCCCCATCCCCCATCCCCACCCGCTCCGCAGGAGCTGGTTGAGCTGTGGCCCAGCGTCGCCACGCAGCTCTCGGAGCGTCTGGCGACGCAGCTCTCGGTGCTGCAGCAGCGCATGGCCAGCGCCTGTGCGGCGGCCAGCGCCGAGGATCAGGAAGCCAAGTTGAAGGCGGGTCGGCCATGGGTCAAGCGGTGTTTCCAACAGTTCGAATGGAAAATGCTGGGAATATCTCACAGGTTTGCTGAGCAACCCATTATAGGTAAATGATAGCCACAAGGATCACAAGGGGGGGCAAATTTCATTTTATCTCTATATTTACCGAACAGAGCTGTTAAAAATAGCCTGGTTCATTGGTTATAGTTATAGGGACTTATACTGGGTTATTGGGGATAATGAAGTAACCAGTAGTAGGGAAGCCGTGTTCAAACAACTAGCTTAGTAATGGGACTATACAAGAAGATACTTGGGATAGATACGTTGATGAATGATTATTGCATAAAAATGATAACTTCAACCAACAAATCAATAAATGGGGGAGCTACCAACAGCTATGCATTTACCAAGAGAGTCAAACGGTTCATTTTACCAAGGATAGATGACAATCCACAATTATATATACCAGTGATCAATTGAGTCATGGGGATATTCTGGGAGTATGTATTTGTATATATAAGGGAAGATACTTGGGATACATCAGTACACCAAGTGATTAAATGATGATACAAGATTATCAGAACCAACAGATCATGAAATGGGAATATAACACGGGTGCATAACAAGACACTTCGGATACTGCACATATCTTTGATATAGTATGAGGTGTTTTTGGAATTACTGAACATCATGCTATTGGATTATTGATTTAGAATGACAGCAGAACGGCCAACCCAAAACGGATGATGTTTGACTTTGGGATCCAGGTATCATTGGTTACACCAGCAGAGTTTAAAATGAACAAACTCTGGGAGTGACAAGGAAACCACCGGATTATATAAAAGCAGATGTTCTTTGAAGAAGAAGAGCTGGGTTTGAATCCGACAAATTTGGATTTGGATGGATTTGGAACATAGCTATATAAAATCTTATGTGTCGGATACAATGGGGCTTAGAACTGAGGAAGAAAGTGCCGGGGAAGCTGAGGATTCTATGTAATTTGTTTTGGTGTAATCAAACATAATCAAACATGTCAATGAAATGGAACAGCTTCTATTTATAGATGATTGTTCCCGTAAAAAAAATACAAATAAAACAACATGACAAAAAACAACTTCCACTTATACTGAATTGTCAATCGCCATGTTTGATCACCAGAAGGTTTTTTTTTTTAATATAAAGGTATTCTTGTTTAATGGACTAAACTCAGTGGAATGAAACGATTTTTCATTATCTTAGTTTGTTGAGGATACGGGGTGACAAGAAAAACTTGTGGACCGAGCCTACTCGGCAATCATCCAGGAATTACAAATTCAAAGATTTAACTGGTTTTTCATTATTGCTAACCTTAGCAAATCCTCTGATTTTTTTTTATTTATCACTTTTATCTATAACTAATTTCCTTGGCTGTTGGGTTAGCTACTTGCATCTATTTTTTAGGATGAAACAATAGAGGAGGGCAATAGTAACGTGTAATAGTCATAGTTGTCCCCATTCATGTGATATATCCCCGAAATCAACCTGGTATATTCATAACCATCATAACCCAATTAAAAGGTGTGTATTTACACTTTAGGACTTTAGGATGACTATATACCATCCTGTAAAATAAGATAGATGTGGAACATCCACCGTTTGTAGATCATTATGATTCATGATCATTGTCCCAAGGTTTCCCATGGGTTTTTCACATTTTTTGTATATTTACCCTAGGGTAACCTGAAAAAAAAGAAGAAAACTACGGCTCGCCAGTGGCACAGCTAGAAATATAGCACGAAAGCCCACGTGATCCTGGGAGGCACTTCTAGCCTTTGCTCACAAGGTCCACGATCTTCAGCAATTTGGAGGGCAACAGTGGGTCATGCCACTGCTGTGGTGATTCAACAGAGGGATGATAGTAACCACCCTTAAAAAGGGAACAGCAAAATGTGGGAACAGCAATTGTTGTTGTTGAAAATTTGGATTCAATAAACATGATTCAATCTACAGAGTATTTTGGATGGAATCATGGTAAATTGGTTGTTCTATCTTTTAATTGGAGGATTGCTATACCGCAGACAGTGGAGGAATCACATTTTTTGGTTGCCGGTTGATGTCCGGGTGTACTTGCACCCTTTATGGTTGAATCTTTGCCAGCTTGAACTGGTGAACAAAGAGTGCATTATATATATATATACATATGTAATTATGTATCCACACCGGATCCACACCGGGTAGCCGACTTAGGATATTAAAATAAATAAAGCTATCCAATACCAAAATGGTCCATCTCACTTTTCGCACGTTTCCCAAGCTGGGAGAACCACAAAACAACACCAAAGGATCCAAACAGTGGAAAACTGTGGTAAACCAAATCACAAACTTGCCATTTGAGAATGGGTTTCGCCAACCATTTCTGGAAAATATGAAGTGAGAATGCCAATGAACTTGCAGTTTTTGCTGGCTCAAGCTATTGGTCAGGTAGGGTTAATGCAAGAAATATGGGATTTACTTTCAGTAATGGATCTTAATATTAACTGGCTCCCAAAGTATGGAGCCAAGATATGCCCGTTGACCCATTCGAGGCATCAAATGGACGACTGCGCTCCGGACTTCAACTTCGCTGTTTGCTCCGCCGGTGCGGCGCAGGAGTTTCCGCCCCTCCGCGGCTTTTTGTGTCTGGTGGAAGATCTGGGATCTGGCCTCTGAGTGCACCAGGGGGTGTGTTTGTAATGCAAGATAAATAGCTATGGCTATGATTATCTGGTTGGTGGTTTGGAACATGAATTTTATTTTCCCCAATAGTTGGGATGATGATCCAATCTGACGAACTCATATTTTTCAGAGGGGTTGAAACCACCAATTAGAATAGCTATGGCTATGATTATGACTTAAAAAGTACTTTTCAGGATTTCAGAAAAAACATATTCTTCAGGGTCTATACAGAGATAATTTCACACAACAACTAGGGATTTCAAATTTCAAACCAACAAAGACAGGCATTTCATCAAAACAATGGGTCAGTTTCTGTGGTGGCTCGTTTTGGATCCAAGGACCTACAGATGTTGTTTTCCCGGAGGGACTGATGGCTGCTGATCTTAGAATAGCATTGTTATACCAAATATATATATATATATATAACAATGATATATCAGAGTAAATTGTTTGATATAGTATGTTCTATCAATTGATCATTAAAACCATGCTAATGTGTTGTTATGTTGTTTTCTTGGTATCTTGCAATATGATTGATTCTGCCTGGCAGCATGGGGTCATCTTCCCGACGGAATTGCTTGTGGAGGGTCAAAGGACACTTTATGTGGCTAAGATTTGCTATCAATCTGGTGACATTATCCGAACACATCTTGCTATACCGATATTTATACTAAGTACTTCATGATCTAAACATAGTTCGAGATGGTTCTGCAGCGGTATTCCATGAAGTTTTATACATTCGGATTTTGTTGATAAAGATGACTGGTTTAATTTCTAGGTAAATCCATTCAAATCCCCATTTGTGCTTGTTAAATCCGTATGTAGTTGGTCAAAAACCCATTTTTGCAGCGTCAAAATCTCCATCCCTGGCGGTTTCCCAAGAGGACCTGACAGATGCTGAGACTGAGCTCAGCAAGGAGCTGTGACGGAGCTGTTGGGGCGGTGCAAACAGGGGGATGGGTCATCAATGACTTAGATATGGAGGTTTCCATAAATGAGGATTCACCAATAGCTGGATGGTTTATAAGGAAAAATCCCCATCTAATAGGGATGATAAAATTTGGGGGTACCCTATCTTAGGAAACCCTCATATGTTTGTGGGTTGATTCTCTAGCTATTTATTCTAATGTTTATCAGGGCAGGATCTTGATCCATTGCCACATGTATGCTGTATAGTCATTCGAGGTCTATGACACACAGAAAGTCTTCGTTTCAGATTTTGGCAGAAAATTCCAGGCCCCATCACTTTGCCATGATGTGCATAAAACTTGATTATGTGCGGCATAGGTGGGGGTACTGATTTCTGACCTAACCAGTCCAACACTCTTTTTGTCGAGTGTTGTAGTGGGTGAACTTTTGCTGGATAGAGTAGTTAATTGTTCGAAGCATCTTGGGAGTAAGAAACGAAAACCGGACAATTATTTCAACAAAAAACTTTGTTTAAAGAAATGGTTTATGAAAATTCCTGATCTCATTGGCAAACTATTCAAAGAATCTTCAAGTGTACTCAGCTCAACGTTGAGATCACAGGAGACGGGCATGAATCCCGTTGCAGTGCTGAAGAACATTCGAAGCTGGATCAGAGCGGTAAAGTCTCCGAGTTCTTGGATCAAATGTGGTAAATCAAAAAAAAACATGTTTTTTTGGGGGGATCTCCAACAAGATAGTGTCTCCAGGATGTCACGTGTATAAATGTATATATAATTATATATAAATGTGTTACATACTCGTACTTCATCATTTGCAGGTTTCCAACGTTTCCATAGACTGGGGGCTGCCCTTTCCCCAAAACGGCCATTTCATCAATGGGAATTCCATATAAGGGGATATACACCCAAAATATGGCTTTATATGGTACTAACGTACCTCTATTTTAGGATCCTGAAATTCCCATTGATTTCAAAACTAGGGAAGTTGGCAAGTGATGATCAACTCTAGACTCTAGAAAGGAATGGGATTATAAAATGGTGGCAGGGTCCAGCCCAGTAGGACATGTCAGAGGTAAGGGTTCAGAGTGTCTCATCTCCATCAAGCTGCTAGACATGATTGTTTGGGGATAATTCATGATAATTCATGATGAATCAGATAAATATGTATACTATGTATATATACACATATAGCTCATATATAGATAAATTTATATATACATATAAATCATGTATATATATATATACATACATATAAATCATATATATATATATATATATCTATTTGATATTATATGTTTAAAAGTTTACATAAATCTCACCAGAGTCTCACCATACTCATCAGATGCGACTTGAGTGACCCAGGCCGAGGATGTGTCGCGAAGAGATGTACACCATAGACCATCAAACATACTAACCATTATATTATATATCTTATCACAATTTCGTACGATTCCCACATGTATGTAAATTATGCATAATATACATACATACATACATACATCCATCCATACATACATACATACATACATAGATACATAGATACACAGATACATAGATACATAGATACATAGATACATAGATACATAGATACATAGATACATAGATACATACATACATACATACGTACGTACGTACGTACACACATACATACACACATACATACATACGTACGTACGTACGTACGTACACACATACATACACACATACACACATACATACATACATACGTACGTACATACATACGTACGTACGTACGTACGTACACACATACACACATACATACATACATACA
>Ga0126342_10002129_pt1 | contig 30109 bp, 28 predicted proteins | sample Cyp1metagenome_FD_92528 | JGI IMG/M metagenome (GOLD analysis project Ga0126342, IMG submission 92528) | Coral microbial communities from Lord Howe Island, Old Settlement Bay, Australia - Cyphastrea 1 metagenome | ecosystem: Host-associated > Invertebrates > Cnidaria > Coral ...
GATAGATAGATAGATAGATAAATAGATAGATAGATCGATCGATAGATAGATAGATAGATAAATAGATAGATAGATCGATCGATAGATAGATAGATAGATAAATAGATAGATAGATCGATCGATAGATAGATAGATAGATAGATAAATAGATAGATCGATCGATCGATAGATAGATAGATAGATAAATAGATAGATAGATCGATCGATCGATAGATAGATAGATAGATAAATAGATAGATAGATAGATCGATAGATAGATAGATAAATAGATAGATAGATCGATCGATAGATAGATAGATAGATAAATAGATAGATAGATCGATAGATAGATAGATAGATAAATAGATAGATAGATCGATCGATAGATAGATAGATAGATAAATAGATAGATAGATCGATCGATAGATAGATAGATAAATAGATAGATAGATCGATCGATAGATAGATAGATAGATAAATAGATAGATAGATCGATCGATCGATAGATAGATAGATAGATAAATAGATAGATAGATCGATCGATCGATAGATAGATAGATAGATAAATAGATAGATAGATGGATCGATAGATAGATAGATAGATAGATAAATAGATAGATAGATCGATCGATCGATAGATAGATAGATAGATAAATAGATAGATAGATCGATAGATAGATAGATAGATAGATAAATAGATAGATAGATCGATCGATCGATAGATAGATAGATAGATAAATAGATAGATAGATCGATCGATAGATAGATAGATAGATAGATAAATAGATAGATAGATCGATCGATCGATAGATAGATAGATAGATAAATAGATAGATCGATCGATCGCGATAGATAGATAGATAGATAGATAAATAGATAGATAGATCGATCGATAGATAGATAGATAGATCGATCGATCGATAGATAGATAGATAGATAGAGAGATGGATGGATGGATGGATGGATGGATGGATGGATAGATAGATAGATAGACAGACAGACAGACAGATAGATAGATAGATAGATCATAGTTCGTGGTCTTTCTTCAGTTAGGGACCCAAGGGTCGCAAATTGTGTGACAGTATGTTCGGGAAAAATGTCTGTATCTGCATATGGATGATGGGTTGCCACATATGGAACAAATGGGTATCTAGCCCAACTGCCAAGTTACACCTCCCGTTCCATTGGGTCAGGTTCCGTTTCCACCGTTGCAGGGACAAAGATATACTTCATCTAAAAGAACTACAATGGTTCTTTTACCCTCTGGTAAACTAACATAGCTATTGAAAATGACCATTTATAGTGAGTTTTCCCACTAAAGATTGTGATTTTCCATAGTTATGTTAGTTTACCAGAGGGTAGATGTTGCGACCCCACGTACCCTGGTGAAATGGGAAGTGACCCCAACCACTTTGTAAAATCCCGGATCTCACTTCCCAGCGGCTCACCCACTGCCGAGGAGGGTGTTTCGGCCAGAGTGTAGTCGTATTCGCGCATTGCATCAGGGCATCACTTTTATGTTTCGCTGTTTCGCTGGCCAAAAAAATGGACCGGTTATGAGTTATGACTGTTTGGCGGGTTTGATAACTACAAGATCCTTGCCAAAAAAGGGCAGTCTATTGAGGAGCAGTGTCACGTCCAACATCCGAATTAGGGGAGAGGGAGAGAGACGAGTTGTGATATGTATCCAATATAGGTGTTTGCAGACATAAAGGATAAATTTGGCCCTAAAAGCTATTTCCTAACTGGTTTACACTGGTTTTGTGGATGCATCATGTTGATCCAAGGCCAAATCTTATCACTGAGGCATATTGAGACATCGTGTGTCACCATGAAAATGAGGCAGACTCCCAACTGCGAGCCATAGCTGAGAGAGTTTTTTCATGTTCGTCCCCTCCAAGCGGAAAATCACGTTCGTTTCAACCCATCCCTCCCAAGTCCCCTCTTTTTCAATGACCCAAACTCTCCCTGATTGGGATCTCCAGAGAATGTTTTTTCGGCCTACTATAAAATAGCCTTTTTTTTCAGCAGATCTCCGTGAAAAGAAATGTCCAGTTAACAAACAGGAGTTCCCCGCATATCAAATGGTGCCCCACAAAAATATCAGCTGCTCAAAGCTCAACTGTGGTAAAATCACCATGTTCATCCCGTTACATCCCGTGGCCGACGATCCCCTGAAATTTTGGATGTCCAATAAATATGCATAGTATATAGTATATATAATATAAGTATATTAAAATATAAATATATATCCCCTGAAGTTGGACTCCAGCAATAGTTCAACATCCCAAAGCCATCTTAGATAAACATCCCAACTCTTGTGAAGAATCGCATAGCTCCCATGACCCATACCCTCAGCGGGAGCCCTCAGAGCCTCACTCAGCACTGCCACACTGGGCATCATGGCACACTCTGCGGCTTGGGCCTTGGCAGCTGTGAACTGCATGGTTTTAAAGCTCAAAACCTGCAAGTCACACAACAAGGAGTTGCTAAGTATATTCTATGCGTATGTGTACATAAAAATCATATCTATTTATATAAATGTATTTATATACATTATGACCATATATTTACACAGCTGTTTTCTTGCTCGATTCCCTTCTGCAGCTTGGTTGGTACGGATTCGTGCGGCTCTCGTGACAAACCTTCTCAGCCAAGGATGAGGATGAGGACAATGGTGATGTTATTAGTGCTGACGCAGAGTTTGATGCAACAAAAGTAGTACAAACATCCACGCGGGTAAGGTCGTCTTTAGTTCTGTTCCACCCGGCGCAGATTTGCCTCCGATTTCAAGAACATCTTTTGGAACCTGAAGTCCATGTCCTTTGGACCAAAAGGTGTGCTTCCTTGGCTATCCGCCTTTGGATTTTTGGGGTAGCCTCTAGAAAACTCCTTCAAGACGAATTTCCTTCACTTTCTCAGTCCAGTGACCCAACTGAAGAACGCCTCTGTGGGGATTCGCCATTGTTGCCTCAGCAACTACCAGTGCAGTGGAAAATTGGAAACAACAATGTTCGATGACCCAATTAGATGTAAATGTTCCAATGGTGATTTTTTCTTCTGGAACTCTCATCTTCCAAATCCATGGTCCTTTTTCCTTTCATCGAACAAAATCCACCAACTAGATGAGAACTAATTGTCATACAGTAGGTCTACCCCTGGCACCAATGGGCACCAATGAAAAGTAGAACTGATCAGATTTCTAACATGTTCCAACCATCCAATCTGGGAAATATGTTGAATCAATTCAATCAATCAAGTTGAGCCATAGACATGTTTGATCATTTTTTGGTCCATGGATCCCCATGGCGACAACTCACCCACCATGATGAACTGGAGGACTTCGTCGCTGGAAATTCGCCGGATGATCCTCCCACGATGAACAACAGGTGTGTCCGCTTGTGTGGCCCCGAAACTCCAAGGATTTTTCGGAAGATGATCCCCAAATTTGCAATTTGCTATGTGGAGGTATATCATTGTATCATGGCATATCCCATCTTTTTAGACCTTTGGACTACAACCTCAAATTCTCACGGCTGGGCCCACGGGCGCTTCCCAGAGTTTCATCGAGTCCCGATGCGTGAGCGCCTGGGTTAACGAAAAGGACATCACCAAATTTTGGAAGGTCCCATGGCTATCCATGGCTTACCTCCTGTTTGTAGAATTTTCTGAAACCCAGTGTCCGTCCCTGGCATGTTTCCGGTAGCCGGAGTTTTTGCGGTGGCTCGCATGGAATAATCCGCATTTGTCCGAAAAATCTTCTGGAAATGGTGGAAAATCTCATCTTTTACCAGCAGGAAAAGCTGCTGGGAATGTGGTGAATGTTCGCCTTCCAGGATAGTTGCCCCACCGAGGGTATGGATCCTAAACGCTTTCCTAAACTCTAGGTGGAAATTCTGTTGAATCATGTTGAATCAACATTTTGCTCCAGAGTCTACAAAATGTCAATGACATACAACGCCACCACATCAACGGAGGGTGCTTCCTTGAGTCACGAGTTGTTGCAGGGGTTGACCCTGCATCCCCTGATCCCCTGACCGATGAAAACCCTGAGCTTCGCTCTGCCGCCATCATGATAAAGATCTTTGTGATCCCTGAAACAACAACCTCAGCGGGTGAACATGGGCAGCCCATGTTTGACCCCCTGAGGCTTTTGTCACTTCACTGGGGGTCAACCAACAAAACGGGGGTTTCTGAAAATCATTGTTAGGAATGCCCTTCCCCCGGATCTCACGGTCTGATCACTTTCCCCGCTAAAACAAGCTATCCTTATTTGTTTCATAGTCCCAACTGGTTAATATCTAGCTGGTTTCACAAACCATAGGGGAAACTCCAAGAAACCCAAATCCACCAGGAACGCCTATGGGTTGATTTAAGGGAATATCTTGACGGGAAACCATCCCCTGAGATAGGTTTTTCCTGCAGGTTTTCCCACGAATTCTAGGAATGTCCCATCTAAACCCATCCTGGAGAAAATACCGTACTGTAGAAGCATGGTTCTCATGTTGTGACTTGCTCCTAGGATTCATTGCTTCCAAACGCATCGAAATTAAAAACCGCATGCCCTGTCTTATCATCCGGCTGGCCACAACCTGCACCTTGGTCGCATCCAAGATGGTACCCCAAAATCGCGCGGGTGATTCTCGTTTCCCTATCAAAATTGCCACAAGTTTGAGGTGTTCCCCATTATCGGACAACTCCCTTTACTGGCAAGACTGCAAGGACCTTAGGAGCTGGTGAACAAAAATCTGTCAACTGCGAACCATCTGCAAACGTTCGATGGAAAATCAGACATGTTTGAATCCACTAACCCCATCTGAGATTGTCGATCATCCCCTGAACACCCTGATTTTTTTCACTTCCCAACTCCCCGTGTCCGAAAAGCCATGGCCTGTTCGGGGATCTCCCAACCCTCCAAGGGGCATTGAGACCCACTGCGATGAGCGCCACACCAAAGAACCTGTGGGAGAAACACCGGATCTTTGTGCATGCGTGTTGATCTTTGCTGATAGTGATATGTATGTATTGCTATGTATTCATGTTTATACAGCTGTGTAAAGTGTGTAAGAAATGTGTATGTAAACGTATATGAAAATGTGTATGAAAGTTTGTATGTACATGTATGTATTGTATACATCCAAATATGTGCTATATACATACATGTATATAATTATATTATAGATTATATATATATATATACATGTGTAGATTCATATATATATATATATATATTAATGTAAAATAAAGTGTATATGTAAATGCCTATTCTCGTTACAGAAACAACGCCAATTGCGATCAGTGGCATTAGCTCATCTATGGGCGTTTTTTTAAATCTGGTGGCCACGGAAATCTTTGCCAATCTGGTCGTCAAAATCCATGGAATCCCATCTGGTTTCACAAATCGAAGAGCTGATATACCATCTGGTTATTTAACATAGCCATGGTTAACCATGGTTAATATGGGTTAATATTGGTTAATAATGGTGATTAATGGATGACTAATGATGATTGAGGGAATATACCCTCTGGTTATGACTAACAGTTTGCCATGGAAAATCACCACCATTTTTAAGTTCGGTAAACCATCTATTTCGATTAGGGCCATCGAAAAACCATGGCTATGTGAACATTACCAGATGGTAGCTGGTAAATAATGGCACATGGATCTTCATCAAATGGATCTTCATAATATAGCTGATATAGCTGGTAAATGATGGCAAATTGATACCAAGATGTTTTTAAAATATCAAAGGTTTTCACTTCTCCCAATGTATGTACATATCAATATAACCAGCTTGAAACCCTGACTTGGGGTACGCAAAAATTGAGTCCACGGACGTTTCCCTCACAGCTTTCGATCCCAGGTCAAAGCGATCAGCTGAATTGGGTGCCATAACATACGCACTGCCACAGCGCGAAAATCAAGCTCAGGAACTTCGACGCACTTTTGAAAGCGATTCAGAGGGCATATTGTGAAGAAGACCCCGGTCCTATATGCACAACCTCAATAAACCCAACCTAGCGGTTGGACCAGAATGATATTGGAGGTTGCTCAGCTCTTCAATTTCAACTAGATATTGGAGCACGGTCATTGAATTACCTGTAATACCATATTCTTTGACCTTCTATAGATCACAACTACATGTGTTACCCCTTGAAATGCTCAAATCTGACAGATTCATCAGTTCAGCTTTCCAGTCGAAGGTCCCACCATAGTTGGCTCATCTTTACAAGTGCCAGCTTTGAGCCATCCGCACCACGTGGATGGGTGCGGAAGCTTCTCCTTTGGAGAGTGGATGGCTCAACAAAACTGAGAGGAGGGCAAGCCGTCACGGGTGATTGGAATGAGTTTCTCCGGAATGACGGGAAACTCAGGGGGCCAGTTCTGGTCGACTTTCAACGTCTTTCAGCATCTTTCAGCATCAGACCAAATGTGTACCTGGTGGTCCCTCCAAACACTAGAAATGGCAGAAACGCTGGGCTGCTCCGCTGCTCAATTGCCTGGAGACTCTCTGCAATTTTGCTTGAAGGATGGCTTTTGCTGACAGGTAATATGGAACTAACCACTTTTCACGCCGCTTTCATGTCAAGTCACCTCCTTGGAAAACAACAGCTTCTATCCGTAATTCTCCGTAGGTAATGATGTTACGACACTCTTTGTCATGGGCAGCCACCTGTTTTTCCGGAGGTAGCAAACGGAAAATCGCTGGCAAATGCAACGATTGGAGAAATCGACAACTTTCAAATCCTATTTTGGCTTTGTTCTGCTTGTTGGTTGCAAAGGGCTATTATCAATCCAAATGCCAACGGATGTCAACTGACCACTACTCAACTGGGATGCTTTTGAATGGTTGCTCCATGTTCGCCCAGACGAGGCGAGTCTATCCGAGTCTCCATGCCTAGCTACAACGAACGCCGTTGACCCGCAGGGACATGATGCCGAGTGAGGTATCAGAAAGAATGCCGATTTCTTGGATCCAAATCCCAAAGAAATGATCCACATATGTACATTATATATCTATATTATATAGTCACACACGTACATATGTTACATGTGTATATATATAATTACATATATATATATCATAGAGAGAGAGAGAGGAAAAAGAAAAAAACATACTTCTTTTATCTCCCTTTACAAAACGGCATCCTTCATGGCTGGCTTTGGATCAAGAGCTGCGACCTCCTCCTTCCCTTGTCAGGCGCCGATACTCTTGGGACTGGGCCTGCACCAGATGTGAAGATTTAGAGAATCTCCCTGCACCAACTGGTCTGCAACTCCCCCATTCATGACATTGGTCGTTTCAAATTTACAAAACCAGATTGGCTCATCCTCGTCCTCCAAAATTGGTGTTCAAATTGGAGAGCCGCTTCTACCCCTATGGTTGGCATTCGTGGCATTTTCGGCTCCAACAGCAGGGGATCCCAGCCTGGCGGTGCTGGCCAGAAATCCTGGGTCGGCTTGCACCGGGGGTTCAGAATCATGGGGGTTTTGCAGCTTATCATCAAATTTACCATCAAAAAAACACATCTGTATCAACATCTAGGTTTTCTGATGATTCATCAATCATCAGATGTGTTGACCATCAACCATCTGATGGTCTTTTTATGATAAATGATGTTGATAAATGAAACCCATCATATCTTTCCACCATATACCCTCTAGTAATTTAACATAACTATGGAAAATCACCATTTTTAATAGCTATGTTAGTCATTACCAGAGGGTATCTGATCAATGATGAACCATCAGATTTCCCCACCGCGCGCCTCTGGGCGCAGCGCGTTTAAACCGCCCAATCGCTCCCTTGCGCCCTAGATTTGGCTGACCTGGGGCGATTCAGTGCTTCAAGGGAAAATCTGCAGGACATCATATTTTCTCACAAATAGATATATATAGATATATAATGATATATGGTTACATGTATATATTATGTGTATGTGTATATATATATATATACAAACCCCTATGGTTTTTTTGCCTGCAAACGCCCCTTGAAGGCTGCGCCAGGGTGGAATGTCTGGGTCTCCCCCGCCAGCATCCCCACAAGGATCATCGGATAAACCGCTGCGCTGGACTCCACCTGCCAATCATCTCACTGGGAAAAGAAGGTACAGTACATCTGTATACCTCATGAATATCATTAAATCTATGGATGGATGGATGGATGGATGGATGGATAGATAGATTGGATTAGATTGGATTAGATTAGATTAAGGTAAGATCAGATACGATAAGATACGATAGGATTAGATTAGATTAGATTAGATTAGATTTAGATTAGATTGGATTGGATTAGATTAGATAAATAGATAGATAGATGGATGGATAGATAGATAGATAGATAAGGTAGATAGATAGATAGATAGATAGATAATGTGTAGGTACATCTACTATATACGCCATTTAGATCTATGATGTGTGTGTGTCTGTGTGAATTGCTGCAGGTTAATATATAGATATATAGCATATAGAGACACCTACAGCCTTTGTGTTTGGTTTTTCTGTATCTATCTGGCAGGGACCATCAAGCCAAGTGTACTTCTAAGTGGGGTGGAACTATCCCTGAAACCCGGCGTGATAGCAAATAGCTGGGTCTATAAACGGCCGGAAATCTCAACTCCCTATTTTGCGCCGGAGCAGATTGGATTTGAGATCATCATTTTCTGTAAAACAGATCTGCAGAAATACCACCTACTTTGATTTCGAAAAAAATCCTCTGAACCCGGCACCCATCAAGCCATCCTCACCTGGTCCCTATGGCATTGAGTCCGCACCATGCGCCCATCCTCCAACAGCTCAGTTTGGAGCCTCGGAATTTTGATCCCGGGAATGGAATACACGATCCGTGCTATCTAGTGTTTACCTCCAATCGCATTCCCACTTAGGTTTTACACCATATTGGGAATGATTCGCTGGGAATGTCAACGAAAGCCGTGGCTTAGCTGTCTTTTTCAAGATGACCGGCTGACCGGGATTCGTGGCTTCGCGGGATGACCAAGCCAAGCAGCGCGTTGTAGCTCTGTGGATAGTTGCCCCCAGGCATGAAGTCGTCATGGAACTGATGGTAGATTTCCGCCTGGCGACTCTGCTGAAAGATGCTGGTTGATGCTGGTTGATGCTGGTTGATGGCCCGAGGCTCAAAGACGTTTCATGTAAACCATGTCAAAATTCTAGGAAGCTCTGGAAAAGTGAGGCTGAATGTATAACATTGTATAACATCAATATGTACGCAAAGATGGTTTATGTTGTGAAAGGATGTGAAAGGAACAGGCATGCTAACTATAACCACGGCCTTTGTCTGAAGCTGAACAGAACTTCCAAAATTGGGGACACTAAGGCACCTCTTGGACTTCCAGAAAACTTCCAGAAAACTTCCAGGGTCATCCAGGTTCCCCAAACTAGGACAGCTACTGAATTGGATGCTCGTCTCCGAGCTGCCCCTGCCTGATAAAAGGGATATCTCTCAGTATCATAGACCCAGACCAAAGCCTGCAGCGAGCTGGTCATCTTGCTGCCTAAATGGGGAATGGAGTTTGATCTGCATCGGCCATCCCAGCAAAATCATCGTGTTCAAACCTATCCAATCCATTCCAATACGGATCCCAAACCCCAAAAGTAGACATAGTTGGCTGGTGTGTAACACCATAGCTATAGGGGCTTCATATCCCAACTGATGGGGACTATAATCCCATGATTATACCCATAAAGATCACCCCAACTATGGTTCATTCCTCTTGATATTCCATTAAAATCCCATTAGATGTCCAGTTTTGATGGTATAATCCTCAATTTTCACATTGATAAACCCAATCCTGCATCCCAAGTAGTTGCCCCAGTTCTTTCTAACTCACCGCAATCACCCAATGCCCGAGATTTTTGGGCGCCTGCCCCAAGGTGTCGGGGTCATCGCCTTGACCCTCCTACAAGGCTGAAGAGGTTTGTTGGGAATGTCCGCAGGAAACCTTCATCAAGTCACCATCGAGTGACTGAAAAGTGGTGGGTTCAAGATGGTTCAAGATGGTTCAAGATGGTTCAAGATGGTTCAAGATGGTTCAAGATGGTTCAAGATGGTTCAAGATGGTTCAAGATGGTTCAAGTGCAATTCTTTTCCTGCAAGTCTGGGATACAGTAAGTATCGCTTCAGAAATCTGTGGAACATGATGAAAATGATGAGTTGTTTGCTTCAGCCACTCAAACATACTATGTGTTTGCGCAAACAAATCCTGGGTAGGACTAGCCCAGTAACCCATGGATGGTCTCATGGGACCGTTTCGCATCGGCTGTAAGAATCACAAAGAGCCCATGGAATTCCCCTGGACAGAGCACTGAGAACACCACGGGAACACATTGTAAAAAAGACCAAAAATGAGTCCGAAAAACGGAGGTTGGTTCAGGAGGCAGGAGTTTTTGGTGCACCAATACACTGATTTTGATGCTACCTCGGCGCTTTTTCCACAGGTATCTTAGATCCTCCTTGGCTCTTGGTTGACTTTTGACCCAAACACACGGGCTTATCTGAAAATATGGTACAGTATATCCCAAATCCACATTCCATCATCATATTTCCGATTAAAATTGCCATAAATCGGGGTACATGTCCCATTTCGAGTTTCCGATACCAACATAGATTGGTTTAAACATGGTGTATTTCCCATCAAGAAATCCCGTAAATCATAGTATCTCCCCATTCTTCGACTACCCCGTCACCATCAAACCACGTCCCATCCCCGTCCCACGCCACATTGCAGCATGCACCTTCAACTCAAACCAGAAGCCATCGCGAGCCGCCCGGCCTGGTACCAATATTGCCATGGGGATCACAAGGGTTGGTAAATGTCCCAATTGAACATCACCCAAGTGTTGGGGATATAATTTCCAACAGATATTTGAAGGTGATGTTCAAAATCCCTAAAAAGGAACATTTACCAACCCCTGGATCATCAACCAATCTTTGGACTGGGGCGCAAGCGCCCCCACCCGACAAAAGGCGCCCCAGCCTGCTTGGCTCGCGTTCACCACCTGGCGTTGAAGCTGTTGACTGGGCCGGGGAATTTTCAGGTGTTTCATGCGCAGGATTCGGAAAGCCTGGGGTCAGGGGTTGTGTACCTAAAAGATAACAACATGAATGGCTTTTGACATGTAAAAAAATCGGGCAATGAGATCCAATAGGTTTATTCGCGGAGGTTTATTCGCTTCCACCACCCGTGAGCCAGAAGTGTATTCAAGACCATGAGTCAGAAGCATATGGGCTAATGACTTGAATATCAAATCTTATGCACCTATCCCAGATCTCTCCAATATATCTCATGTATCAAAGGGATTCTATCCCACCAAGCGGCTAACATAAATGCAAAGGGTGAAAATGGCTAACATTCCAAGATGTCAAGTCGGTTTGTCTGAAAATTGGGTACCAAGATCCAGTGATAAACTCAACATGTCCCCTATTAAGATGATTGAAAATTGCTACTTTGGGGGGTACATCCCCATTTTCAGACACATCCAAATAATTCTGCTGATTCTGCTTGGTTTTGCAACCATATCCCTACTGAATCCCATTGAAATAGGTGAGTAGGCCCAATCCAAGTATGTCAATTATCATAATCACTTATTGTTCTCCTATTGTATCAAATACATTATATAATCATCATTTATTCCCATTGAAATAGTAAATCATCATGTTTTCCATAAATACCATTCCCATGAATCATCATTTATTCCCATTTGGATTCCCATTGAAATACCTATTGTTGATGGTTAAATCATGTTAAATCCAAGATCTTCAGAGTCGGCGCTGGCCTGCAGATACTCTGAGGTGAAGCCGCCCGGGACTCCAATCGCGGCGCGGTACTCGGGGCCTCCAGAACTCAGAAGGATTGGAATAAGGTGGGAAACCCCAATAATATTGGAATATATTGGAATATCTTGGAATATATTGGGATATATTGGAATATATTGGAATATTATTTAGTATTTACTTGGAATCCCATAAGTGGAATATTTTTTCGAAAAAAAATTGGGGATGCAGCATCTATCTGAACCATTTATATCCATTTATGCTGATTTCGGGGATGGCATTGGGCTTACCACAGCAGAACAGAGAAACACACCTTTGGAAGGGAGGCGCCACCCAAGCGATGATTTGTTGAGTTCCAATCTTCAACTAGAATGTTTGATTCAAGACTCAAGATTGGAAGTGCTAATTCCCAACACTTTGAAACCCAACACATCCCAACACGGTGTCTGTCAGACTACAAGGATGTGGAATCACCCGACCATTGGGAAGTGATGGGAAGTGTATCTCCGTGCGACCTTCTCTCCAGGTGACGTGTCACAACCTCCCAAGTTTTGGGTGCTACGGCAACCCTTGCCTACCTATGTCCATGATGTCCGCGCGGTTCTTGCCCACAAAGAGATCCCAGAAGACTACCGCAAAGTCTGCCAAGGTACCTCAGTTGCTGCTGGAAATGTGATGTGCGGATCTCCTATCAAGAACAGACCGAAGAGTGATGATATCCATTGCTGTTCGGGTAGCCGGCAACCCAACGTTACACGGAAATCTCCTAGGCATCGATTGCCGACACCCAAAGCTTCACCACGGAAGCGGTTCCGAATGAATCGCCGAATAGCCCGGAGCAGGCGAGTGACGCTTGGGGATGGTCATCACCACCACCTTGAAAAATGGCGCTACAAAGAAAGCGGGATGCCCCAGAGCTGGGTTTTTTCCAACTGGAGTATACCACCAAATAACGATTTGATACGGTTTGAACATGTCTTTTGAAACAATTGGATTTGGGGGATACTGGGATACTGTACCCAATTTTCAGACAGACCCTCGAAAATTTCCGCTAGTACAATTCATTCGGGGCGATGAAGACAAAATCACTCAGCAAAAAGGTTTTGGACTAGCACCAAAATTGGATGAAAAGGCAAAATCCCACATGTTAAAATCCTGAAGCCCACATCCATGGGCCAAATATCAGCCCTCTAGGGGCCCCAGGGTTCTGCTCATCCTCCTAGCACCAGGGCCTCGGTATGCCCCAATCCGCCATAGTCGCCATAACATGCGTGCCCGAAGCTGTTCAGACGGTTGCCGCCGGCATAGCCTGCAGGTCATGCCGGTCATCCCTTTTCGCATCAAAGTCATGGGGTGTTCTTCGTGTCACGCCATTTTTAAAAAGGCACCCTGTCCCACATTTGCGGCCTGTCAGTGAGGTGTATGTGGATGAATCGCCTCAGTTGGTGGCAAAGCATTCCAATGTGGGGCCAACCGGGCAACTGGGAATGTGCTGGATTTTGCTGTACTTCGGATATGCCCACTCAATACAAAGCATCAAACAAAGTCAGAGAAGACGAATAAAAATAAAGCAACAAAGGATGCAACTGATGGAATGAAGATGTGCACAAAAAAATGAGGTGGTTGTCATATGGTTGAAAGCCGAAGATATTGAGTTACCAAACAATAGAGCTAATTGAATAGTTGCAGCTGCGAGTCACCACACAATTGTCAATAATCAAACTCAAACTTCAAGTTCACGGCTGATGAGCCCACATGAGTGAATATGGCAGTGTGTCAAAACCTTGTACCCCTGTAGTTCACATCAAAATAGCTGGTACATGGATGTTCATCCCACTAAAAATGGTATTAATAGGTATTGATCCATACCCATATGGGCATTGTGGCAACCGACATGGGTAGCACCCAACAACTTGTCGTTGATGTAGTCGTCCAAACCACTGCTGAATGGGAGGATTAAGGTCCATTTCCAGATGTGATTCTCCAGCTCCAGGGTTCCAACCAAAAAACCTCCTTTTATCGATTGAAGAACCTTTTACTGGAAACTATAGGTTTTACTCCACAGGTATTGGTCTTTTGGTGAGTTGTTGATTTTCCCCCTTTAAAAACTGAAACCATCAGGATTTCAACTAGACCAGCATCGCGGATAAGACTTCAACGTCAGGCGTCGACCCAGCAGAGTTTGCTCTGCCTTGATGAATTCGTGCTGCACGTGCCAGAAGCCTTGGCAATTGCTGGGCAAGGGTGATCGTATGAATTACAATCAGCATGTGTTTGAAAGAATACAAAGGGAACACATTTATCGAAATGAATCTGTGTATGCATGTGTGCATGTATGCATGTATGCCGGTATGCCTGTATGCACGCACGGATGGATGTATAGATGTGTGGATGTATGGATGTATGTATGGATGGATGGATGGATGGATGTATGGATTTATGGATGTATGGAGGTATGTGTGGAACATGATTATATTATGCGTTCCGGTAGCGGGGTGATGTCTGCTCGAAATCCACGCTGCGGCACGGCAATTTGGTGTTTTGTTGCGGCGCGTTCTTTCCGCATTGTTTCTTAAGCGTAGCGTGGAAAATGTCAATGTTGCCTGAGTATCGTTGCATTTTGGCAAGTACCTACGACAGTGTCGAAACTACCCTTTTGAGCCAAGTTTTGAACATATTCTCCGCAATATACAGTGCTCATCTCCCTTTAGCTTGCAGTCTGTAAGGCTATCATGGAGTAACTGAGTAATTCATGATAATCTGTCAGGTAGCGATTTCCCGGCGCTGGTGAGCCACGGTGATTTCCTGTCGCCGGGGTATACTAAACCATCCCCAAATGGGAGTTGTTTATGGCAGCCAGGGTTTCCCACACTACAGTAATTGTATATGGTATAGATGGCCCTAATCGAAATAGATGGTTTACCGAACTTAAAAATGGTGATTTTCCAGGGCTATGCTAAATAACCAGATGGTAATTGTAGCCTTGGTGTCTGAGGGAATCACTGAGCTACCAGGTAGAGGCGAGGCTGAACACGGTCATGAAGCAAAGAGAAAACAAAGCACGACAGGTCACAATCCGTGTCTTTTCCACGATGAAATGGGAATGGTTCAAAACCTATGATATCATCCGGATTTTGACCCATACCCAAATTTGAAAAACATGCTTTCACTTTTTCAAAGTGGTGATCCCAATATTCAATCCCCATCCATGTCGTCCTTTGGGAATGTATTATGTTTCAACCACGGATCTACGGTCCTTCAACGTAAAACCTCACCACTCAGTCTACAAGGCAAAGTCACAGCCAGAGCCGAAGTACACCGAAATGGTGGAGTCCTGAAAAAAATGCTGCCTACTGGCGAGGTGACTACTGGGTTCGTTGAAAACTGGCTGTTTTTGCACGTGGGTAGAGATATTCCCTAAGCACCAGACAAAATAAAGGTCAAAGAATGAAACTCAACATGTGATCATTGTCATTATGGTCATTGGGATGATCATTACCAGTTATTATCATTATATAGTATCATGATAGACGTTCTTGTTAACTATTCCTAGTTGTGATTCTTATTAGCAGTAGTATTGGTTATTGTCAGTGTTGTTGTTGTTGTTGTTGTTGTTGTTGGTCTTGTTCTTGTTCTTGTTCTTGTTCTTGTTCTTGTTCTTTTTCTTGTTGTTGTTGTTGTTGTTGGTGGTGGTGGTGGTGGTGGTGGTGGTGGTGTGGTTATTGTCATTGTTGTCGTTATTGTCGTTATTGTCGTTGTTATCATCACAATCATCCTTATCATCATTATCCTAGTCGTCGTCGTCATCATCATCATCATCATCAATAAGTTATCATTGTTGCTATCACTACAGAACACAATTTGTTGATTTATCAATTTTATGCATTACCATCATCATCTGTCATTATAATCATCTATTGATTTATCATCATCATCTCATGTTTACAATTCCTGGATTGTTAGATGATAGATCATGATTGTTCCAATGATGATTATCTAGATTATCTAGTGGTTTATCATCACTATCTATTGATGATAATGATTTACCATCATTGTTATGTACCATTACCATCAGCCATCATCTTCATTCTGGGCCCTAGCTACTCCCCATCTGCTAACCTCGAGGTTTACCTCGAAACCTCTCCAAGCCCAGCCTGCGCTAGACCTTCCTGCAGCAACGCCAAGGCTAGCAATCGCGGAGCCAACCCCAACGCCATGGCTGAAAGACAATGGAGTGGTTTCTTCGTGTTTGAGGTGGCGTAGTCACGTGGAGTGAAACCAGTGGAACCAGTAAAAACTTCAACTTTATGATGAAACTAGTAATGACGACTATTGATTGTTAATTTTTAATTGTCATTATTGATGAATCACTACTGATGATTATTGTTGATAATTGTGTTTGATGAATATGTTTTTATGATTGTTGTTGATGATTGTTGATGTACATCCATGTGTATATATATATATATACACATCATTCTTCATGAATAGGGGTGCATATGTTCCAGGTTTGCTGGTGTTTTTGTTCCATGCTTGTTGCCTCTTTGACCCAGTTTGTTGTGGGTGTGAAGCCACCGCGATTTCATCATTTTTTCTGTGTATACTGAGCAGCTTGCAAAGGCAAAAAACAAATCGGCTAAATTGGGGAACCACCTACCATAGACTCAGGTCTGCTATGTATAACTGGGTACTGACATGCACATAGAAGCCTTACAGCTGGGGATAGAATGAGCCGTTAGCCTTGATATTCAACCCCTTGAAGGTTGAGAAAAGGGATTTTAAGGGCCAAGACAAGCGTAGAATCAAGCAAGAGGGGCATGTGTATGACCCCAAATGCCACATCTACCCTCTGGTAATTTAACATAGCTATTGAAAATTGCCATTTATAGTGGATTTACCCATTGAAAATGATGATTTTCCATAGTTATGTTAGTTTACCAGAGGGTAGGTGAACTCCAGCCCATCCGTACCTCAGCGTGAGGATGATCTGGGACATCAGGTGGCCAAGCACAGGAACCTGCGGCTGGTGGCTGCAACCGCAGTTGCCAGATCAACCGGGGCTGGTTGAGGCCGCTCTCAAAACAACCCTCAAACGCAATCATTGCAAACAACCATCAAAAAGATATCCCCGAGAGTGGTTGACATCCCCAAAATGATTACTTGAAAAATTCCCTGTGCAAACTTCCCAGAGACATGGTCTTCTAAGTGCAAAAGATGTCTCCTCAAGGGACGGATAAGAAACGCATGATTGCACCATGCACCAGTTTGCTTCATCGATCTTCCGAAAAAAAGAAAAACGCACCATACAGAGGAGCCTTGTCCCATGCATCACTCCACAAGTTGGTGATCACGTGCTCATCGTCACAAGCCACTGGCAGCGTTTGATGGCTTGAGGTCTTGGCTGAGGGAAGGAAAGGATGGAAGGATAGGAGCCCATAGACGGACCGCCAAAGCCAACTTCAACCTTTCCAAAGATCTTTGGCCGGGGCTCCATAAAGAAAGAATACGAATCAGCAGTGAAAATAACCCCCGACCCTGCTTGCGGGTGGTTTTCCCCCTGAAATTGGACGAAGTCCGCAAAAAACGTGGCAGCAGGACAGGCAATGAATGGAAACGCTAAGTCCTTAGTGATCTTAGTGTCCATCCAGGGAGTGATGGAAGGGAACTGGACCAATTGCTGGGCTGTGGCTGTCTTGTTTACACCGCTGTATTTTTCAGAGCTGACAAAGTCCACTGCGCCAGTGAGGCCGGGGCAGTGTAAAGATCCAGATCCTCCAAAATTCCTGGCGCAGAGGAGACGCAGGTGGAATTTTCGACACTAAAAAGGCTGCGGTTTTGAATTGGGTAACTGGCATAACTGGATTTGTTTTTTTACAATAAACCCATGAAGGCTTTCTCAATGGGGGTAACTACATGTTTTCTGTGATTGGTCAAACGGTACAGAGGTACCTCAGGCTATGACCAGGATGGATGGATGGATGGATGGATGGATGGATGGATGGATCGAAAAAACGTAATAATTCACCAATCTGAAAAGTTGGGTGATTTTGAGATGAATAACCCCCAATCCTAACCATGCTCTCTCGCGACGTGGCGATGACGAACGGTGCACCTAGAAGTACACAGCGCCTTCGAGACGCAAGGACTCCCAGCTGCCTAGACATCATGTCGCAAACAAAATGGAGACATCACCGGCTAAAGACGGGATGTACTATAATGTACTATAATGTACTATTATACATACTATAATCATATTGTACTATAATGTACTATAATGTTTGTGTAGAATCTAATATGGCTACGCAATCTGATAGTTCAAGCCGTAAATGGATTTGATCGTCATTAGGAGTTCATCGTCAGGGACTATGCGGGATTTGGCCCGAAATTCCTGGCCATCAAACAATGGGGAAACTGATGATAAACCATGGGATGGAATCGGGTATCCAATTTTGAGACAACCCAAACCAACGAGAATTACGATGAATCGATTTGAGAGGGCAATGTTACAGGAAAGTCTAGTTTTTGTGGATATGGTGGCTATTGGTGGCTGTGTTTTTGGGGAGATGAGAATCACCAAGCGCATGGGACCAACGGAACCAACGGGAGCAACAAGACCTGGTGGCTTCGTCCTGGGGATGGCTTTACAGGTGGGCCCCAACATCACCCATCTGTTCTCTGCATAGAAATTCAATGGCTTGATGTGACCAATGGCTTCACTGTATCTCAAAACATCTCAAAACATCTCAGAAATGATAGGGTCAACTCAATCAGCTAATCTGGTAGTTACAGTAAATCAAATACCCTCTGGTAATTTAACGTAGCTATTGAAAATGGCCACTAATAGTGGATTGTCCCATTAAAAATGGTGATTTTCCATAACTATGTTAGTTTACCAGAGGGTATTCTCTGCGACACCAACATCTGGCAGAAACGCGTCGAAACGCGGCGCCTCAACACGGAGGCCTCGGGAGGAGAGATGAGATCTCTCATGCCACTCCAAGCACGCCTACGTGGAGCCCAAGGATGGCACGGATGAAAACCGTAAAGGTGAAAATGAGAGGATTCAAAATTTATTCCACTTAGTTCTAAGTCGAGTCAAGTTGACTCTTTATATAGTTGATTCAAGTTGTGACACCGAAAACAGACGGTATTATAAATCTTATAATGAGTTTTCACACAGGGATTCTGCTCGGCGGAAGTAAAAGAACCATTTGTTTTATCGTGTTTCTCCTGTCCATTATATCCAATATATGTGTTTTTCAACCAGAGCTACCACCGAAAATCCTCTCATCGACGGTCTCTTGATGTGATTCAAGACCAGCGATTGTTGTCTCCTTCAATTTTTGGACATACCCATATTACCGCGGGCAGATGTGATTTTAGGAAGATACTCTTCCTCCGGATGCCGAAAAGCAAAAGTGCAGGTTGATCTCATTCTGGCAGTCTCGGTTTTTAAGTATTCCCATCTATATAATCTCTCCAGAAGAGTTGGGTCTACTCAAATCATCAAAAACACGAAGCAATTTGGGTTTTCCAAGCTTGGATCATGCCCTTGGGACCCTTGGGTCAAAAGGTCAAAATTGAAGACCAAAGCCAGCCACAGAGCTTTCGGTGAGTGCAAACCATCCCATCTGCTGGTGCTACGCCCGCCTTTCGGCCCATAGATGATGCAACTCCACCAATAGCATGAAGAGAAGGGACCCTGCGGTAGGCACTCTAAAATGACGACGCAAGGCCTAGTTTCATGAAAAGTGGGAGATGAAAGTTGGAGGTGTCCAAATTGGATTGTTGGCACACATGGAAGATTTAAGGGTCTATACATGTTACTTATACTGGACTGCTGGAAATCCCAAGGAGATCATCCTTGACATTTGAAAATGCCTCAAATCGGCAGCCATGGACGGGTTTTCTGTGAAATTCGTGCCGCCAATTCGGCCCCTGATTTTTTTTTTTTGTTTTCTGAAAATCGGGTACGCATTCATTTCTATGTATGTATATATATATATATATTATTTTATTATATATATTATACTATATATATATACACATATATGATATTGTATATAAATACTAACTATATGATGACAAAAAAGTAATAATGATGATAACAATATACAACAACAAAAAAAAAACCTGTTCCGAAATGTCTCCCCTGTCGGCATGCCACCGCCGGGAGCCCCGGCAGTTCGTGTAGCCACTGCCACAGCTGGGCGCTAGAGCCGGGATCAACACCTGCAGTCCGATGCAGAGAGGTAGCACCACCTGGGCAAGGTGAGGCCCACCATGGGAAACCACAGAAAAAACCCATCGGAAACTCATGGGAAAATGGTGACTTAAGCATCAAAAATCGGGATTTGATGATTTTTATAGCTGGTTTTCAGAGTTTAATGACTTTTGGGGGTAACTTAAGTGTAACCCCCACAAAATACTTGGGGTAATGACCGGGTAGTTGGGGGGGCTATCACTTTTGATGATGTTTTCTGACCTTTTGACCCCCACATCAATATAAATCAATAGAGTGTAATCATAATCCGGGCTTGACATTGGCCCAGTTGGTTGAAACGCTACATCTGTTGGTTTACGTGTGGGTTCATGATGGATATGACTTCATGAATTTATAGTTAGATGGGGTGATATTGTATACCGAGGGCAGATACAATGGGGCTGTCACCCGCAAAAGTTGGAGAATGTTGTGAGGATTGAAGGTCAAGAATTGAAGATTTGAAGGAGTTATAGGATATATTTGAAAGTTGAAAAAAGACGGAAGCAGAAAAATCCCAGAGATGTGTAAGCAACAAAAGATTGGCCAACAAATAATTTTGGTTTCTTGGTTTCAAGGTCAAGGAAAAATGGGCAAGGAATCATCGGGAAAGTCCTGGATTCCTGGATACTATAAGCATGCTAAAAGCCTCCCTAGTTTTCTGTCGCGTTTTCCTTCAATCAATCCAGATCTTAGTGAATTCATAGAAGCGTTGTCGTTTTAATCCAATTGAGCAGCGTTCAAAACCCTCTGTCTTCCCTTTATACTGATAGGAGTTCTTCCCATACAGAATTCCGATATTCCGATATTCCCAAATATATTGGAGAGAAGAACCCTATATAATCATAAATTTTCACGGGTTTTTAAACTGCTCAATGCACTTCCAAGTCACTTTGTGGTCACTCTGTCATTGCTACTCAACTGCTGCAAGGTCGGAGATTGAAATCTTCAAATGCCGCTGGGACCCGTGCCCAGACCAAGATGGAATGCCAAAGCATGCTAGTCTGGCCGCAGCGACCAGTTGCATACTCTAAACCAGTGAGACGCTTATCAGTTGCGCGGGTACACAATCTCATCTTCACTGAAATCACTTGCCTGGTTTCATTGTTCAAAGCCCAATTGCAACTGGAATGTATGTATGTATGTATGTATGTATGTATGTATATACACATATATATGTGGATATATATAATGTATAATGTATACATATGAATATATATATATATATTCGTATCTTCAGGCTCCATCCATGTGTCTACACAGCCAAAGGTGCCCAGAACTGTGTCTTACTCTGTGGCCAAAAGCAACAACTCTATTAACATACAGGCCGCCATCACCAGTACTAGCTGTATATAGAAATCAACTCTGTGAGTCATTTTTACCTCCTCTCAAATTCAGACAAGAGTTTAGGTAGGGCTGGCTCTTGTTGTTCATTCCATTCGCATGTGTATATATATATATCACATACAGAATCACATATAATCACATATATATATATATGAATATACATATGTATATATATATATATATAAGTACATAATCATATATAATATGTATGTGTATATGTGTATATGTATATATATAAGTACATAATCATATATATAAACAATATCGTCAGCCCAATGTTTGCAGCTTCCCGCGGAGCTACCCTTGACCTCCATCTGCTCTATGCTGCGTGGAGCATTCTGAGGCTGCCAGACATTTCTGGACGTCCTGGTCAGACGGTCGACTTTTGGGCCGATGGTTCAAGCCATGAGGGCCCCAATGGACCCACAAAAGTTGTCATTTTCGGCACCAGACCATGTTGGATAAGTTCGACCCATGCGCATAGGAACCCACGAAACCACCCGAGGTGAAACCACCTCTTAGTCTTTGAAAATGAAAGGTAATGACGATGCTTTAAACTAGTGCTTGGAGCTAATCATTTAAATGAAAATGCAGGTGTGCCTCTTGGCTCACACTCATATCTTTCACTCAGAATTGCTAGGGCGAGCTGGATTGCTGGCCAGCAAAAGATGCTCCTTTTCAACAGGGGGGTTCACCATGTCTACGTAGTTCCCAAAAACAAGTGACTCGTCTGCAGCTGGACTACTCCAAGATGATGTGTTAAATCTCCAAAATGGGGTATCAATGAGTCTAGTCTTCACATGGAGGTGCCTAAAAATCGGAATCCTATATTGCATCTCCTCATTTTGCATCCCATGTTTTACCATAAATTTACCTACGAAAAGGGGCCTAGTTGGGGGATGCCCGCTTTATGAGACAAATCCAGATCATTTACACAGCCTGGCTGGAAATCAGCACAAATTGTGATGTGGTAAACCCAAAGCCGAACATCCACAAACCATCCCCCATTTTACCCCCAGCTGGTAGAACCATTGGCCAAGGCGCATCTGACTGGGCTGCAGCGCCTGGTACTGCCTGGCAAGGCCCATGTTCACTTTTGGCCAAACTCAGAGCTGGGTACCAGTATCACGTGGTTGGTTATGTATGATGTATCCCCATTTTAAATACAATTGTATATATATATCATTATATAACTTATTGTAATATGTGTATATACATATATACATATCATAATAAGATATACACCTGTTTACTGATGTGTATGTGTATATATTATATGGATATTATTACATGTAAAATAGTGTATAATTTTGTATCAAATTATACTATAGATATACCGATATACCATTATTTCTCCATGATGGTTGGTTTTTATCCGATTTTTCCATGACACCTCACCCACTTTTTTATGGACAAAGCCATTGATTGGTCCGGGATTCCGCACGTGGAGAGAGTGGCGCCCATCCCTGAGAGGAAAACTATGGATTTTACCCGCCAAAATGGGAATCTCCTGGGAGAAAGGGGGGTTCCCAAAAATTTCATGAGGACATCATGGGGGATATGTCCTGATTTTTCCTGACACTTGGTGCAGCTGAGGTGGACAAAATTGGTATAACCTTGGGATTCTAACCCCCTATGTTGGTTGGGATATGGGGGCCCCTACAAAGATGGTTATATAACCGTCTATAACCCTGACTGCACCCCCAGGTACCATAAAGTCCGAAACTGAAAGCTTTTGAAGTTGTTGTCCTGATGTTGATGGACAACCTTCCAGGCATCCCCAGAATTTTGAATGGTGTTCTACTTTCAATCTGTCTAGAAACCATCCGTCAGTGTGGTTCATGTCAGGTCAAAATGCCGAACTCAGCTTGAACTGCACCACTTTGCACCGCTGAAAACCACATAGGCATGGGTCAAAAATTACCCCAGTGACCATCCGCAGAAATGAACAGAACGGTCAAAATGAGTTCAGAATGGTGTATGCCTTGACACAAGCCTAATATATAGCTGTAACAGCGAGCACGATCTAGATCGTGCTTTTTGGTGCTCTCCTTCGTGCATTGGTCTCCTTTGTCCAAACATCGTGCTCTGGATCGTGTTTTTTGGTGCTCTCCTTCGTGAACAAATTCGTGGTTTTTGTTGTTGTCCCTCGTGCCAAAAAATCGTGCACGAGGGAAAGCACCAAAGAGCACGAGCACAGTTTTGGGCACGAGGGAGAGCACCAAAAAGCACGATTTTTGGCACGATGGGGAGCACCAAAAAGCACGATTTTGTGCACGAGGGAGAGCACCAAAAAGCACGATCTAGAGTCTAGAGCACGATTTTGTGCACGAAGGAAAACACTCAAAACAACGTGCGCACAAAATATAAAGAAATCCTTTTTTTGACTGTTACAGCTATTAGGAAGGACTCAATTTATGCCTATGCTGGGATGTGAATCTGTGAGTCACAACCTCCGCTGGTGGTTATTTGGTATTGAACCAGCAAGAAAGTGAAGTTTCTCCATAGTTTTGACTGATGACCATTGCAGCCAGTTTGGGAAGACCCTGCCTCCAAACGTGACGCCCGCTGCTTGGCCCCGATCTGCAAAAATTCAATCCTCCATAGAAGCCAGTTTGTTGCTAACTAGTAGTCACCTACCCAAAAAAAACTCAGAAATGGTCTCCGAAGTGTCTCAAGAGATTTCCAGATCGTTTTTGATTCTTTCTCAAAGTCATCATTGGTTTTTGATGGTTTTTGTTTCTCCTTCCATTGGGAAAAAAAGAAAAAACTGCTGATCCGAGCCGGGGCGACGAGATTCTTCGAGTCTGCATGCGGTTTACAGAGGTACCGGATGTGGTAAATTTCCCCGGTAAAAACCACTGGGGGGATCATCCTGCTTAGCAACTGATTAGTCACACTGATAACTTAAGTCATTTAAAAAACAGGGATGACCCCACTTAGGATCCACTACCAAGAGGACCTAAACCCCATTGGGAAATGCCAACCATTGGTTTTAGACGGCCATGCACTATTCATGGGAAAGAACCTCAAAAATCCCAAAAATAATGACTCGTCAATGGGAAATCCCAGTTCATGGATCATGATATGATAATCCCTAATATATTGGCCAGTATAACTCCCAAAAAAAACTCCGCAAGCAAGTGCAGATGTTTTCAGCCCACCACAATCATGGGCCCCCAGTACCAGACATGGATGCCCTCTATATACTGTTATCCTTGTCACTACCAACTACCACAATATGGCTTTGTCCGAAAATTGACAAAAGTGGGCTACCCCAAAATCCAGTGGGGTATCGTCGTGTTCCCTACTGGGTTCACCCATTGCTTGGCTCGTCCATCAGTGGTTTCGGGCCGGGAGCCTTCTTCTTTGGTCGGGAACCAAAGAAAATGCTCCAAGATGTCCACTTGATTAGGGAAATGATGATCAAATGATAAACCACAAGATGGAATGTTGAACCCTATTTTTAGAGCAACCCATTTTCACTGGCTCAGCCGTCTCCATTTTTTTCTGAAGCTTGGCTCCAACTCACCAAGAGGAGAAGTCGAAGTCGGTCCGTGCCCGCTTGGACCTGGGGGGCTCCACTTGTTTGGGAGCTCCTTGGTATTTGGAGGATACCCCTGGATCCTGGCTTTTGAGCTCCACATTTTCATAGGATGATCATTTCTGGCTGCCAGGCTCCCCAAAAGATGGTGCACACCAAGTACGGGCAATGTAAATCCGAGCACTTGGTCACACTTGGATTTTCTACCTCACATCCATGTGGGGCTCATGCATCTATGTTGCCTATGTGCTGCAGAAACATCCAGTTTCCAGCTTTGGCCATCTTTCAGGGCCCCATTTTTTCCCATGACCGCCCCTGGGACCACCCACTTCTGGGCGATGTTGGCATATTCCATCTCTTCACTGGGCATTGCCTGCGCTGAAGACCCACCCCTTTGGGGTGCCTCTGGGCCCCAAGTAAAAGACCGATGATTGCACCCTCCAACGAGACAGACATCGTGCAAAGTAGGCTCCTTTGTGACCGTTGTCTCATGGGGCTTTTGGAATTTCTATCAAACCTTGCAGCCCCACAATTCAAATCACTTCAACCGGTTCAATCCAGGTCTTGTGGAAACCTTGGAAACCTTGCTCAACCTTACTCAACCTACCTAAAGACCAGGATTTCCGGATTCCCCTTGTGTTTTTCATTGGGATCCCTCTGGTAATCTCCCACAAACTTGGCCTCGGGACGCTTGGATTTCCCCGGCAGGCTCGGCATTTCGTCGGGGAGGTATTTTCCTACCTGCCATCCAGGTCCAAAGCCGAGAATGTCAGCATGGCTCAACTCGGGTACCCAAAGAATTCTATGGAGAGATGAGAAGGATCTGAAAGAAATCCACCAGAAATCCACCTCCAAGATTTACAGCAATTTTGGCAAAGTGATGGTGCCACCTGAGAGGAGTGCCGATTTCGATGATCTTGCATGGGATCCTTGCGATTGCCTGGGAAATCGTGAGGGCAGCATGTAGCCACGAAAATCAGTCGATCCAATGGGAATTCGAAAGCGCAATAAGAACCCCTCACAGGGCGGGCCACCTTAAAGCTGGCAAATTGGCCAACCAATTTTAAGTACTACAAGTAGTAGTGTTGTTTATCCTTGTCTTTCGATGAGTAACTTATAACCTACGCAACTGTCTACCCTGAGGCTACGCCATTGCATGAGGTAGCCTACGCGGGGTATATATATGGTTTTTAAGGGGTGCCTACGCAAGCCTACGCGGTGTAGGCTTTGCCACGCGGCCATGATTTCTTTTTGTTTTCAATCGTGGCATGAGGCTTTGGAACCACAAGCCACAAATTTCCAACTAACAGGCAAAATGAATGAGTTCTAACTGTTGCCAACAAGTGTCTACACAAAGCCTACGCGGTGTAGACTAAAACGAGCCTACGCCAATGCCTATGCAACCTACAGCGGCTACATGGGAGCCTACGCCTGGGGCATAATATGTCTTTTGGAGTTCCCACTTTATCTACTTTTATGCATCCATTGGGGCCACGGCTGAACCACGTGGCTACTGGGTCCACCACCTGACTCGGAAGCCGGGGGAAAATCCACGAACCAAATTGGCACTTTCATGAGAAAATCATCGAACTATTGCTTGGGGATTTTCCAGCTGGCCATGTTTCATTACCAGGGGTAAAAGGTCTGAAAGCCGAAAGGATCTAGGTCACTTTCCAGACTGAAAAATCCAGAAATCTCCTGCTTTAGCCATCTTGAACACCCTGTTCCAACTTGGCGTAATTCCCCCCATCAGCCTCCAAACATCTCAGCAAAAATATGTTGCATCGAAGAACAGCCAGCAGAGCCTTCTCCTCCTTTGGTTTGGTCATTTCCTCCGAGACATCTTTGAAGGGATTCTTAAAGACCTGGTCAAAGAGGGGGGCTGAAGAAGTTATAAAATTGCAGCTGCAAAGCAATTGGCCAAAGGAAACTGGGTCGGTCACTGGATCACTTGGAAGATCGAAGTGGGCCCCGGGCGGGTGCCAAAGATGCGGGCATAAAACCAGATCTATGGCCAAATCGGGGATATTTCGATGAAAAAACTGGAACTAAGCACCTTGAAATATGCCAAACATGCCTCGGTTCGGATCAGTTTGATCTCCTTCACAGGCTTATCCTTGCTGTCCACTTCCCAGTCGTTCAGCACCTCCCTCAGGGGCGCAGACCACTATGGCTTCCCCCAAGCACCATGTGGTGAGGTTGACACGAGAAAAGGTGCCCCTGAGGCGTTCACAAGATTTGCAAACCACCGACGACTCGACCAAACCTCGGCGCCGTGATGACAGTCAATTGGCATGTTTGGCGTCATCAACCAGTGAAGGATGATTATCCCCAACTACAATCAGGCTTTGTGTTGCTTGAGTCCCACACTTCAAACGATTTTTCTGCAACTCATTGGTAGTTTTTCGTGGTTCTACAATCCTCAGGATTTGTACGTCTGTTTCGACGCCTCCTAGCAACGAAGAGCTGTTGGAGTTTCAATCTGGGAGAAACTTATTTGGTCTGGGTTAAAGACCACTAATAGGGGTTATGACCCGCTTTGGTGTTCTCACTGAACTTCTGTGGTGCCTTGTTTGCTTCCAAAGGCATTTCTGCCTTGCTCGTTCACAGAACAAATGGCCAAGGTCCCCAAAGCTGGAGGGACAGCAGGCTTATATCAAAATCAAGCCACTTGGGGTTCGGGACTACGGTTGGGTGTGGCCGGCCAGTTGCCAGTTGTCCAAATTCCTTGACAATCCTCATGATGTGTATAACCTATGGCAACCATGAAGATGGGGAAGCCCCACTTGAAACACCTGGCGTTCTCGGGCGCCTGGCACAGAGTGCTTGTTGTTGAGGTGTTCGCAAGACTTCAGGGTGATGAAAAATTGGCTCCTGCACGCACCATGTGAAACTTGAGAATGTGATGAGTCGTTGTCATCCCAGATGTTGGCATAGATACAGCACCCCTCAGAAAGTCACTTTGGGCTTACATCAGCATCGCTTTGGACTCCACCTCCTATTTCATAGGTCCATGGGCCTTTGCGGGTCAATCAAGCAGAATTCCTGAAAATGGAATGTGTGCCACTTGAATTTGGTAAAATCCTTCCATTTTTCTTGGTGATTGGCAACAAAGCACACTGTCAGGCCCTGAAAACCATGTTGCTAGTGAAACATCCCATGTTAGGGGTATTTGATTGCCACATATATTGACCCCAAAAGAAGGTACGAAGCTAATTTACCTGAATCGCTTGGCCGATTGGCCCACCTGTTGGTGTTCTTCCCATTGTTCGCCATCGAGACAACCTGAGCTGCATGACTCCCAGGTTTGTGGCCTGGAAAACCCCGAAAGCCACCATGATTCGATGGGTCCCCACCACTTGCAAAGGGGAAGTTACTGATCATCACTAGTTGTCACTAATCCCAATCAATTCCCTTTTGCAAAGCCCCCAGTTTCCCCCACTGCATCTGTTAACGGCCCATCATTGCAAGGAGAAAACACGAAACTGTTAGCTTTTGTTGCCTGGAAAGACTCTGGTCCCACGAGCTACAGAAGGCAACGACAGCACCTGAGGCTTCTCAGCCTCATCTACAAGTCTTGCACCACAACGCCGCCCCTCCAGGGCGTTCGCTGGCCACCGGCCATGGTACTTGTCACCATGTCGGGCCGTCTGTGCGGTCAAAAGGTTTTCAAACATCGAGCTGCGCATGAGCAACGACACAGGCGAATACTGATGCATGCCACTGATTCTTGGAATCCCAGAGCCAAAAAAATACAAGTCCCACTTGAACAGAACAAGAAAGCCCAACAGGCCATGGATGTGATTGAACAAAGCCCACAGGGCCATCGATATGATTGAACAACAATCATCAGCCAGACTTCAAATCACCATAAGTCACAGAACTGGGACTTTGGCCCCCGGATCCCAAGGGCAGTCGGCACCTCAGATTTTCCTCATGAGGAGCAGCCACCATGATAGCATTGTTGGGAACCCTGGGTTCCGAATAGAGATGGTAAAGACTCCAGCAGGGGGTTCTTCCCAACTCCAACCAAATTTGGGCATTTCCCGGAATCATTTTCACACAAATAAGAAAAAAAACAGTTTTCGTATGCACAAAGGGTCATCCAGTACAGGGTCATTCACTTTCAAAACACCTGAATCGCACCTCCCAAGAACAGTGCTCGAACCAGCCAACTTTTCCAGTAGCCAACAACACACAGTGATGCAGTGATGCAGTGATGCACTGCTAGCTGAGGGCACCAGGACTAAGTTTTTTAGCCGGTTTTCAAGGTGTTGAACTCTCATCTCTCCAACTTCACCATCTCTCGTTGTCCTCAGGATCACTCCTTTGCAAAACAGCAAGCACGGGGCATGCAAAAAATCATGCAGCATGCTTTCGGCCCAAACACGGTGAGTATTGCAACTGACAATGGCATAAACATAAACTGCTGGAAACGGATCAACAAACTCCAAACTGGGCACATTTCAGCTTTTGTTCCCCCATTGCTTTGGGGAGGGGAAACTGGGGAGAGTTGCCCGATTCTGGGGCGAACTGGCAGGCCTAAGGTTTTTTAATGAAGCCATTCATTGAACAATGAGGCTGCCACAAATGAAAAAATCCGACGAACTGGGCAGCTGAAGATCAAAAGTTGCAAGTGGTGATTAATGGGGTACCATGGTCACTTGTGACCCTATTATCCGGTCACTTGTGACCCTATTCTACCCGGTCACTTGCGACCCTATTATCCGGTCACCTGCGACCCTATCCCTTTAGTTACACTCCCCCCTCTGCGTTCCACCATACAATGGTCTCCGTTCTACTTCGTTATTTAAACTTCCCCCCACCGCGTTCCACTAAACCATGGTCTCCATTCTACTTCTTTATTTAAACTTCCCCTCCCCCGTGCGTTCCACCAAACCATGGTCTCCATTCAACTTGTTTATTTAAACTTCCCCCCCTGCGTTTCACCAAACAATGGTCTCCATTCTACTTCTTTATTTAAACTTCTCCCCCCCTGCGTTCCACCAAACAATGGTCTCCATTCTACTTCTTTATTTAACCTTCCCCCCACCCAACCATTGTCTCCATTCTACTTCTTTATTTAAACTTCCCCCCCCTGGTTTCACCACACCAATTTCTCCACTCCAACTTCTTATTTTATATCTCACGCGACCCAATCTCAACTCTCACACCCCCATC
>Ga0126342_10002130_pt1 | contig 30101 bp, 30 predicted proteins | sample Cyp1metagenome_FD_92528 | JGI IMG/M metagenome (GOLD analysis project Ga0126342, IMG submission 92528) | Coral microbial communities from Lord Howe Island, Old Settlement Bay, Australia - Cyphastrea 1 metagenome | ecosystem: Host-associated > Invertebrates > Cnidaria > Coral ...
CTGTCCCAGAAACATCCTTTCCCCATTTTTTTTTTGGGGGGGGTGCAGGCCTGTACCATATATACGTTCTGACGGCTTGCCAATTCTTCCGGGGTCGGCGGCAGGGGCGGCAGCCCTTAAATAGATTTTGAAAAGAAAACCGTGAACAGGATGTTTTACTGTATTTATTAAGTATTTATTGTATTTTGGGATTCACTTCTGTCAGGTTGGGAAGTGTACAATGGCAAATCATTCCCACTGCTTGTAAAAAAAACTTATCTTCTGGAGGCCTGCGCTTCAGTTTCCGCACGCTGGCGTTCTGCTTGCAAGGCATCTTCTAGCCGCCGTCTGGCCTGTCAGCTTCACAAAAAAAACATTCTGAAAATATGTGAAACATTGTGAAACTAAGAAACGTCAGTCCATACAGATCTTAAAGAGCTGATACCGCACGCCGTACCAGTTTGATGTGTATCACCTAAGATTCACCACATGGGATTCAAGCGTGCAAATGAATACATGACTACTGTAACTTGCAGGGCCTCTACCTCTTGCGAGATCAAATCCCGATGAGCCCGAAGCTCGGCCTCAATAGACCTGAATCGCAAGAGGCATCAGGAGTACCGCTGCCAAACTCTTGCAAGGTGTGAAGACAAAGGAACAAAGGAACAAAGGAACAAAGGAACCCACCAGCACAGTGTACAGCACAGTGTTCAGGATCCAACCGCAAATGCGAATTTGCTATGGCCAATGCTCCAGACTCCTTCAGAGATGCAATGCAACGCAAAATGAAGCAAATGCCGAAGAGCTAGACTCTTATCTGATCTACTGACATGAAATCATGGAAGGAGAGGTCATTGACCATGCTCCAAATTTTTGAAACCAAATTCCCAAGAAATTGGAAGAAATTGATCTCTGGCCAAGTATTCCTTTGCCCAGCCCCATCATCAAGTAAGTGAACTTGAGTGAACTCAGTGTGTGCTTGCTGGGAACAATGGGAGCTTTCTTCGGACCACCAAATGAAAGCGGAACAGAATGTGTACTACAACATCACTTCTACCATATTCTACCTGCTTTTGGGATACTGGACGCTGGCTGAGATATTTTTTAATGCAGCATCTACAATCTTCATCCATCAACAGACCGTGGATGTATAGAGCGAGACCAGGCCTCGTCATCCAGATCTGGTTCATCCGCCTCTTCGATCGCCATTGCATCATCCACAACAATGTCACCTGCATGCTCCTGGCAAGGGTAATCAATTTCTCATGCCTGTTATGTTGAGTCAATCGAGGAGCTGGGAAGCTGATGGAAGCTGAATGTTGCCCCAGCGCCAAAGTCTTGGTGCCATGCTTTGTGAAGAGGTGCAACAGTTTTCAATAGTTTTCATATGTTGTCATGCTCTGTCCAGGGGACGGTCAGAACGTTTGCTTTGACAGGCTCCTTTGGGCCCTCCAAAGTGCCAAAGCCAACGACTTTGTCAAACTCCTCGTGGAGTTCAAAATCACTGCATTGGTCCATGCCATCACTTAAAAATTGCCCGGGCACTACCGGGACCGACAATCTCTAACTTGGGGGCAACATGTGATTTTTTGCTTTCCATGGTCTGTAGGATAAGCAGTGGACGCTTAGGACATGCACAGCACAAGCCATAAGGCAGCTCCTGCACCCTTCCCAAGTCTACAGGCATTGATCGGGAACGAGGATCAAATACACGAGGAGCAGATTGCTCCTCAGTTTCACATGATGCACTTTCGCAAAGTAGAAAATTCTGGCAACTTTCAAACAAGTGACAACCACATCACTCTCTTTCACGAGCACGGCTTCGTCAACCTCCTGCAGGTGCATGACAGAGAAGTAGAGCGGCACGTGAGGAAATATGAAGGGCGCACTGTGAGAAACTGTTTCTTCGTCAAACCCACTTGCGCGTTTCCTCAGCTTCCTCAGCTTGGTCTTCACCCTCCATGTCAACAGCCTCTACCTCCAGTAAGCCCTCTGACTGCACCTAAGCCATGACAAGCCCTGAGCCATGACATGCCATGACTGCTGAAAATCCATGGTAGGCTTTGCCTTGTACACCACACCTGCTACTCACTTCTGAGCTTGTGCCCTGGGCCCCTGAAGCTGCCTTGCTCAATCCTTCATGCTTCGCTGGATGCCTGAAAGCCTGCCTGGAACATGAATCGTCTCTCAAACTTCAGCGTCGCTCTGATTGTTTTGAGATTCCAGCAGCTAAGGGAACATCACCAACAGGTCTGTAGGAGACGGGGGAGATAGAGGAGGACACAGGCGAAGGGCCATAGCCCAAACCACGACCTCAAAAAGCCAGCGGCAGAGCCAAAGTGAAACAGCAAAGCCAAGAAAAGCGACTGCCTTCAGCAGCCTACAGCAGCTTCTAAGTCAAAGACCACAAGTACGTTTGAGGTCCTGCGATGACTGGTTCAAAAGGACAAGACGATTTGATACTGTGAGTTTAACATTAGTCCAAGGACCTTCACAGCTGTTGAATCATCCGACTGTTTCCACTTGAAATGCTTATGTTGCAGCTGGGCCCCAAGTCCTCAGCAGACTTGCGAGTAGCATCAAGGAAGTGCGTCAAAGAGGCACTCGGACTTTGCTTTTCATCGTCGTCGAGGAAAAGTTCCTCCGTTTTTGTTCACCCTACAGGTTGAACTTTCCAAACAAGAGCTGCACCACATTCCCAGCAAAATCAGCAAAGGCAGACGTCAAAAAGTGTCAAAGGGGAAGAATTGGTGAACGAAACGCTTGGCCAACTGTCGGCTCTTGCTTCAGATGCTTCAAATACTTCAGGTCCTCCTGCTCCGGCTCTAGGGCGGAGTCCATTTGGCACATGCCCTGGAGTGAAAGATGCTGCAAGATGCTGAAAGCAGTGGTTGGAGCCAAGAGCTAGGGAAGAAAGCAGAAGAATATTGTCTGACAACAATTGGAGGATTTCCCCAGTTTTGATCTCAGATACAGACCGAGTGAGATCGTTGCACAGACACTTGCGTGCATGTAGTGCTTTCACCTGCATGATGCTCACGTTTTTTCGAAATCTGTTGCTGCGCGTTGTTGCAAGATGTTTGCATGATGCATGATGATCTTGTTTGACATTGGCCTCTTTCCGCTTCAGGAGAAGTGGGTTCAGCGCAGGTTAAAGGTCTGAAGTGAACCTCCTTCCAAGAAGAGAAGGATGTGGGAAATGCTTGGAACGCTGCTTGTGACACATGTTACTATGTTACTATTGCTTCGAAAAGTTCACAACCTGCACGGCAAAACCATGCAAAACCCACAAAGCAGGCTTTGGAAATCGGAAACGGATTCTGTTTGGAGCATGGCAAAAGGAGCATGGCAAATTTGGCAAAAGTGTCCTAGCCTCAACTGCCATGGCAGCTGCGGAGACAGAGGGAAGGCAGCTGAAAGTCTGGGAGTCTTTGGTCAGAGTTGGGGCAGCCAAAGCTGCAGCGCCCTTGACGAAATCCTTCACATTTCAAGGTCGAAACTCTTTCAAAATTCCATGCTCCAGATAAGTTTCTGATCGCTTTTGCTTTCTGGATAAAGCATCTCAGATTCTCAGATGTCTAGTGTTTGGAATCCAGTGACGTAAAAGCATTCGGATGACTCGGTCTTGCATGTCCTTTGGATCCAGTCTGATTGTGTCCCCGGTCGGACATGGCTCTGCCTCCAGTCAAGCAAAAGTGATCGACAGGCATCGACAGGCCCGTCAAACTCACTGACACGCACACACACACAGAGATTACACAGCCAAGAGACTGCTGGTCCACAATAGGGAAATCCAGTCCAGCCAAGCAAATTAGAGGCCTCAGGACAAAACTAGCGTCCGGACGGCTCAAAGCTATCTCAAGCCGCAGAGCGAGTAGGCAACTTCAGATTTTCAGGTTGGCGCCATATGGCATCCGCAAACGGCGAGGCCAGCCTCAGGACCGAAAGAAGCCCACTGCAGTCGAAAAGACGAAAAGAGTCGAAAAAACATGAAAAGACTGCATGTCTTTAATTTCTTTAAAAGAGTGCGGAAAGAGAGTGCATAGAATGTTCACAGAATGTGCAGTGACGTGTGATCGATTTGGAGCTGTGCAGGATTTGAAATTTCAATAAATTTGATTTTGAATAAATTATTTAAATTTGAGATAAACTTTAAACATCTTTAAACACAGATAACGGCCCCGCTTTTGCTGTGTGTTCCCTCACACTTCAACTGCTGGATGTTCCAATTTCCGGCCACCTCCGAAGTGCCACGGGCCAATGCTTGGCTTTCCAAGCTCCTACTCTTGCCAAAGCTTGAGCCAAAAGTGCACGTAAATTTAAGACCTCTGAAACTGCATACAATTGCATACTGCACATACACATCAAGCTCGCAATTTAGGGCATATCATGGCATGTGCATCACTGTGTATCACTGTGTATCCCTGTGTATCACTGTGTATCCCTGTGTATCACTGTGCAGTATCACTCAGGCATAAAGTTCGCATCTGCATTGCTGTGTAGCTTCTGCAAGGTCGCACCATACGGAACCTGTGATGTTCTCGTCCAGATGACGATGTTTGAAGTTCACAGAGAGCCGCGCAGTGGTGATCGGATGTATCTGCAAATCAGAGAATGAATTGAGTTTGTGAAAACAAATCATGAGATGAAGAATGGTTTGCAATAGCTGGCGACACAGAACTAAGAATCTTGTACCGTCACATTCGTGTCAATTTCAGATTCCAAGCTCTACATACCTTCTACATATAAATTCTCGATGATTTGAAACAAAACGAAGAGTTCCATGCTGCACCTGGCAAGTCGAAGGTGTAGAGCTATCGCAGAGGGTGCAAGTTCCCACATCGGACAGCTGCGCATGGGATGGCAAGGAGAAAGATAGGATAAAAAAAAGGAGTGAAGAAAGTTGCGCTCGAAGGCACTTGGCGTAAATATAATATATATATATATATATATTCTGTCCTTGTCCTTTTATCCTCTTTCCCCGACCACCTGCATTACTCTGAAGATGCATGTCTTCTTCAGAACCAACTCTTGTCACTCACCATGCGATGAAGAAACACAACTGTGGGAGCTCTTGATCCACGTTGACACTTTAAGACACGCAAACCCAACACCTGCCAACTCATCTTGTTCGACAGTGCTTCGACCGACGATGTTTCGGCCGGGCATCACGCCTCTGATCTAGTGATGGTGCATGGACTGCTCAGAACGTGGGTTGACAGCCGCATAGCCTCAAACATTCCAATACCTCGGGGGGGTTCAACCCATCGATTCAGCGGCATGCTCGTCAGGGTTCATTCTGCAGGTTCTGTCTTGCAGAGTTGACATGATGTTACAACCTTATAAGATCAGCACAGAGAATCGAGACGAAAATCAGAAGTGCCATCGGGCACCAAACGTGCAGTTTTTGCCTGACGCCAAGAAACGCCAAAGCAAATAGGGGTTGGAAATCCAACAAGAATCTTCTTGAGAATCTCAAACAAAGCCAAGGCTTACCCAGCGAGGCAATCAAAACATCCCATTGGGCCTCAGAACGGTCGGCTCTGCCGATTTACGTCTCTGCATTGAAAGTCAGCCCGTGCCTCCCTTATGTCATTCTCTGTGCTTAGCATGTTTTCCACTCAATTCATATCCATGAATGTGCTCCTATTCCATATTCGACACCTTGTGGTCAGAGTTATGGGAGCTTAGATCCAATATAAATAGATAAAGAACATTTCATATAAAGAACATTTAAGGTGTTTGCCACTGAAGCGGAACGCGACTCACAATACTCATACATACTGGGCAGCAGAGGAAGAACTCCGTGATGGCATTGCCTGTTAGCCGTCTGAACTCCCTTCCTCCCTGTTTGAGATACACAAATCCCAACGTGACATGGTTTGCACATCCGTATATTGCTTTAATAGCTGCCACTGCAGTGAATGACGTACACACAGTGTGCCATTTCCAAGTCTCAGACAACTATATCGAACTGCTCGATTGGCTCGTTGAAGATCATCTGGTGACCTGCTTTCCATGCTCTGAGTAAAATCACAAGCGGTTGCCCATGGCCAGCTACATCAGCCCACCTGCCGCCATTGCTAAAGTGATATCGGATTGCACGTGGGAGGTGCATATCCGATGCAATCGTCCGTCTCGGAACTCTGAGCTACGCGACCTGTCCGGTGTTTTGTTTCAGTGTCAGCAACACACCAAGATTTTGCAAATGTCATAAAGTCATAAATGATGCAAAAATGATGCAAAACAATGTTTCTTGAATTTATATACCGTACAATACCGTATACAGATTATTAACGTGTTCAATAGTGTCAGCCGCTTTTTTGCACGGAAGTTGGCTGCGGGCAAGATCCACTTTTTTCCGCTTTCGCCAGAGAACTGGTGAAAATAAACAATTGTAGCTGCTACAGCTATCAAGCAGCTGAATATTCTGAATAGCTCTGCCCTGCTCTGAATCTGCATTGGAAGTTGGAAGCGCATGAAATATGATGAAAATTGATGAAATATGAATTGACTATTCTACCAGTTCTATCATAGTTCTATCCAGTTCTACCAACACAAACGTCTCTGGTGCAAGAAGTCTTTGCGTGGAGCATATTGCCATATTGCAGAATATTGCAGATCTGCTGGGCAAGGACATATACAAAGTGGTCCTACGAGCCCAACGATGTGCCATCAAGAGCCTCCCAGAGATCAAGGGCAGTCTGTAGAACAACGAGAGGAAAAGGACGAGGCAAGAAATACAACAAAGACCAACAAAGATCAACAAAGCATCTGAGCGAATACCAACCAAGATGTCCATACTCAATCTGATGGAACCCATCCTTTTAATTTTTAATCCTTTTGAGCAAAAGACCACGGCAGCGAAGACAGGTCTGTTGGGAATAGACAGAGTGCACCGGTGCAGTGCGAGAGCTGGGAAGGGGTTGAATCAAGCGCAGCAAGTATGTGACGGAAAGCAATGGAAATATATGGAAAGCACGATCATAGTTATATTATGTCATATTACTGTAACAATTAACATTCAACCTGCTATTCAATCTGCTTTCAGTGAGCTCTCAAGGATGGTGAGCAAAGTAGTTATCTTGGAAAATGCTCGGCAGGTATCAAAAAAAACAAACAAGACTGTCGAACAGGCAGTCTCAAACCGAAAAGAACAAGGGATGCCCAGGGCACGCCGCTGCTTCTGAGAAACTCAGACATCAATGTTCACAAGGTAGCAGTCTTCATGCCCATGCAGTGACACTTGCTGATCGGTAGCTTGTCATGGAGTGCATCTTTAAGAGGATGTGTCTTATTGTTTTGAAGACAATTTCTTGCTTTTTATCCGTGGGTTGGTTTCCTGGTTATTTGCAGTGCAGTATTTGGGAGTTGAAGTCTCTTGTTTGCACCGTGTTTACAGCATTCGCTTTGGAGCCAAGTAAAATCTGTCAACTGCCGTGTATTTGCAAGGCTACGCACTGTATTTGCTGCCTTTGTGCCTTGAATCTTTCGTTTGCATTATATTTGTTGCAGTCCGGAGGTAAAATCGGCAATTTGCATTGTTCTTGCAGGATGTTGAAACTAAAATCGTTGATTTGCACATTTCTTCTAGCATTTTCGTGCCTGAAAGTTGTATTCTTGCCTGATTGTGGCAGCATTTTGTAGTTGGAACTTTCAGTGCTGATTTCGTGGCACCGGAAGGGAGCTCGGGGGAGGGCGCGGCCATTTCTCCCCAAATGGAAAACGAATGGAAGTGAAGTATTCTGTTGTTGGCACTGCTGTTGTCCCTGCTGTCATATTCTGCCATTCGGGATCTTCTCATTCTCATAGTCATAATGGTTCTTGGTGTTCTTGTTCTTGTTCCGGTTGTTATTCGTTGTTGTTCATCTTCGTGTGATGCGTCTTGTCTTTTCTGTCCATGTCATCCCTCTTGATCCCCTTGTCCTTCCAATTGACATTTGCAGCATTTTGGACTTTGAATCTCGCACAGAAGCCACAAAAACCAGAGAAGCTAAGAAGCAAAAGCCAAGAATCCACAAAATGACGAAAACAACTCGAAAAAAACAAAACAAAAAAAATTACCCTCCATTGTCATGGCAATGTGGCCTCCTTGACTTTTGATCTACAGTCTTTCGCTTGTAACCACACGAGCCTCGCGAACTGCAGAATCTCCTCTGAAGCGAGACAGATACGGCCTGCAGTCGAACCAATTAAAATATTTAAAATGACACTCGCAACTGATCAACCGAGTGCTGCACCACCGTGTCTTTCGCAGAACAGCGCGATTGAGAAGTCGGAAGTAGCTGAGCAGTGGATGATACCAAACCTCGGCTGTCGTTTCAGGTCTTTCAGGTCCCAACCCGAGAGTATCCGACAATATCTATAGAATTTCATATAATTTCTATATATATATATATACATATATATATTACATTATATTACCCGCAGATACCCACAGTTGATACCTCAAAATCCTCAAATACTGCGGTTTGTACAATTTTGTCCATTGTGATCCTCTCTGTGCGACAATTCTTTCACACATCTTCTGCACGTGGGTATATGAATAATTATGATGTATATGGCTGGTAGATCTATCGGTGTTGCCACCGTGGATTCGTGAACAAGAAAGCGCACAGTGCGCGCTTGGTGGGGCCATGGCTTGTTCACAAACTGTACCGTTGCATAAGATCACTGCACCAAGAAAGAATCGCTAGAAGTCTAAGACACTGGAACATAACATGGATAACGCAGCAAAGTACAGCATATTGATTCATTTTGTGTATTGTTTCAAGGTATTTCTGGGGATCGCATAGAGCAACACTTTTCTCATTTGTGCACTCGTCGCGTTTCATCCTCATAGCTTTTGTATGCTTTTGTGGCCTGTGCTTGTCCCCAAGTAGGTTGGCAATTCGTCACTACTTGAACCCGCTACATGCTTGCCCCAACATCTAACTTATGCCGCCTATGCCGCCTATGCCTATGTTACAAATCCTGACCTGCACCAACAAGAGCATCCCTATCACAGGGGTTGTCTGCTGGTTTCTGGTGGCTCACAAGGTTTGAAGCATTGTAAAATAGGAACTTCCACCTTCATCTTGTTTAGTCGCACCTTTGAAAACTCCAGACGGTTCGGTTTCAGACCGATTTCAAATATGGACTCTGCTACATTGCTGAGTTTGGCCTAAAAGGCAACTAAAGGTGCTACAGTACGAGTAGGGTCCTTAATGCTGTAGCATGTTCTGCGTCCAAGTCTGTCTCTTGCGTTTTCAGCTGCATGTTGGTGTTGCATGCTTGTTTCACCTCAACAAAAAGCGTGAGTGCTTTGTGCCAAGCTTTCTAAACATCATTGCAAATTGCCTGCCATCATGACGTGTCTCTATACTGTCATGCTGTGCTGCTAGCGAAAAGCACAGGGATGCAGCCCCTGCTGGTCCAGGCAATAGGTGTAGGAATTGACAACATGTAAATACAACATAATACATCTGCGATCATCTGCGTGTGCGCGTGTAGCACAATACTCCGGATGTCTGAATTGTCTCTGCAGCAGTGAACAGTACTTCAAGTTGACACAGTGCAGCTTGGAAGCGCTATCTCTTGCAGGCAGAATATGTCGCATCGCCCATGACATCACATACGTCAATTCCTCGACGCAACAACTCTTCAGGAGCAGAATGCAGAATGAATATATCAACGGAATCCCCCCAGAGGACTGTGTTCTGATTTAAAGGTTGACTCCATTCGTGCATTGGAGCGACGCCAGCATCATCCACCCACACTTCTCTGCCGATTTGCCTTTCAAAACGAAGCTTGATTCTGAAGGCAAAATGATACGAATACAGTGAATACAGTGAATACACATTTTGACTGCCTGTACGCAATGCTTGGCGGCAGAGTGGGCACAACATCTCGGGAACCCACAATGCGGAAGGTCTGGACAGCACAGCGAGCGGTACTGGGAGAGAATGTTGCAGTCTGCTCACTGCAAATGCATAGAGCAACAAAGACAGGTCAAATTCAGACTTCATTCGCTTCATTCTCAAAAATAGTTTCAGCTCTTTTGCAGCCCTAGCCAACCAAAAAGGACTCGAAACTCAATCCACCCAGTGCAGAAAATAATCTCAAATCTCCAGGCACAAGATAAAAGCAGGTTTGGTTGGTTCCCATCGTTGTTGTCTGACAGACAAATGTCGCGCCTGGGGGACCAGAGCATTGTAAACACTGCGAAAAGCTGCATTTCCTGACACCCAATCTCTCATTGAAATTTCAGTTGAAGGCAACTGCCAACTTACTTGTTTCAAGAATATTTTGTAACACTCTTGCCACGATGTTCTTTGGATCTTTGTCGTTGCCGCCTGCTCTTGGAGCACCATATGTGTAGCACACAACTGGTCGTTCAAAGGGAAGCGACCTCTTGCAAGCACAAACGCGCGTTAATGCAAAATGCTCTGCATGGTGAAGTCATTACTTGAGGCCTGGGGGGGTGGACGAAAGCTATGCAATGGGGTATTTTTTCATGGGGTTGAAGAAGCGGGATGATTGTGGAAAATCATGAGAAAGAATGTATGATATGATGAGAGATGCTAAAATATGATATGATGCGATGGGATGGAATGCGATTGAAGGGATGTGATAAAACGAAGATACGATGAAACATGATGAAACATGCAGAGACATTATAAGACATGGTGAGACCTGATTAGACATGTTGAGACATGATGCAACGTGTTGAGACCTGATGAGGCATTATGAGACATGATGAGACATGGTGACATGGTGAGACCTGATGAGACATGATGAGACATGATGAGACATGATGAAACATGGCGAGACATGTTGAGACAGGATGAGATATGATGTGGCATGATGAGAAATGATGGGATGAGATGACTCGAGATGGGATAAGTCGAGATGAAATGAGATGAGATGAGATCTGATGAGACACGATGGGAAGAGACATGATGAGATGAGATGAGATGAGATGAGATGAGATGAGTTGAGACGCGACTAGATGCGATGGGAAATAAATAGGATGTAAGCTCTGTTGAGATGATAGGAGACAAGATGATATGACAGACATACTGTCATCAAAGGAAGTTTCTTAGTTAGAAAACTTCAGAGTTAGGGACAATTGTCATGGTCAGCATTTCCACCGTCATGACAACCATATCATACCATATCATCATGTCAACCACTTGGGACGTGTAACAGTTCGGAAGCGGGGGTGTGAAACTTCACGCAAATGGATGCTAACCCGCAGACTCCCAAAGCTACTTTACTAAAGCAAAACCCAACTCCAGCTGCCGCTAGCTTTCTTGACATGGCAATACACTGCAGTGCCTCTTGGGATCGTCTGGGGCAGCACTAAGATCTAGCCTGGTTTCAGGATGTTTCAGGGCTTCTTTCAAAGTGTTGGCCTATGCCTATGCCAAAATTCACGAATTCACATGAAATCATATGAATTGATCGCTGGGTGGAAGACGCAAAAAGGTTTGCTATAGCGCCACCCATAGAATGGCCGGTGGCCTGGGCTGCACTGTCAGAAAGGTCTGATCAGTGGTCATGTTAAGTGGTCACTTTAAGTGGTCCCTTTGCTTCAGATACGCTTGTTGCCATCGAGAATCGTAGACTCTGGCGGTGACTCCCTGTTTCTGCCAATGCTCCAGCCGCGCCTGGAGAGGATTGGGCTGTGGAATGACAGCAGCTAGTTGCGCTAGTTACATCATTGTACCATATTTTACCGCTAGTTCGTTGACAAAATGTTCTTCCGACATCTTCCGAGTCTCTGCGGCTCACACCTTCAGGATGGCCAGGACATCTGAGCGAATGGCACCATATGCCTGGACAGAAAAACCAGTGAGTGACCGTGCCTTTTCGCAGGCCGGAGTGTTTGACTTGGCATTTCTGTTGCTTTTGGTACAGAAGAATCCTGTTCGATTATCCAAAACATTACTTGCAATGAAATCAAACGCAATGCCACGCCCAACTGGCCTCTGCAAAGCCCCTGTGCACCCGGAGATTGCCTAGTACCTCGCTTCAGTATTTTCCAGTGTCGAAATTCAAAACGGTTCAAAACGTAGACTACAAACAACATCAAACAAGTGCTACATGTCTCAAAACTCAAGTAACTGACTGCTCACACACACACACCTAATGATAGCCAGACAAATGTCCTAGATCCATCTAGATAGCAAAGTACCTCCATACTGAGCTCTTCATCATCGTCTTCAAAGTCAGAAGGTAGGAACGGGAACAACAGCTTGTTGCAGCACCTTTGCAAAACTGTAGTTGCAAAAACGGCCTGCGAAGAACTTCGACTTAATTCAATTCTATATATATATATGTATAATATATTATATTATATATATAGTATACATATAATAATATATAATTTATAATTATATTATATAATTATTCAATGACTGTTTATCCTTCCTCCCAGGATCTCCAAGGCATCCTTGAATCCATGCTTTGTGTTCTTGCTTTTAGAATCGAGTCCCAAACTGTGCTAGGAGACGACAGCACCCTGGCAAGCCAGCATCTTCCTCTCCTCCGTTCTTGACTGACGCCAAATGAGGTTTCAAGCCATGCTGGGTGACATGTCTCAAACATAGAATGCACACTTTGCACAAACAGTTCTGGTTGAGTCATCTCTGGTTGAGTCCTGTAATCTCTCTCGAGCCACTTCCTCTTTGCAAAGGCACCTTGGGCAAATCATGCACTGGCTCACTTAGCATGTGTAGCTGCTATAGCTGCGCGATGAGGTGAAAGAACCAGTTGCAGCCATTGGGCGGCAGCTCCAGCAGTGGGAGAGAAAGGATTGGTTCGTACTTGTCGTACTTCGGTTCGTGATTCGGTGGGAGCACTACACAATGCCAGTACCTCTTGCAGCAAGTTGGCTGAACGTGACAAAAGACAAAATAAAACAAAATCGAGGCGGCAACACTCTCCCTCATGACTCATGTGGCAACGAGCAATGAAATAGGAAACAAAGCGGCATAACACTACGCAGCTAACCAGGCCTTCGGTTCGAGGTCAAAGCATGCCACTGGACCTTCGCAAATGCCGAAGGGGCCTGTCTTGGACTCCTCTGCCAAAGGCTGTAGCGATATGCGCACATCCGTCACCATATTTTTGACCTCAGTCCGGCTTGGGGGAAGGAGAGAACGGCAATGTCACAGTGATCAAAACGTGTGTCAGAATCTGATAAAAACTAAACATACTAAACTGACTAAACTGTATATGTTTCTATTGTCTATGTTCACACAAGACTCAAGTGTCAACTGAGTAAGGTCACACTGGCTGTCCCTCGAAATGCCACAACGATGGAAACTTCTTTGGTTGATTTGGAGGAAGATGAAGTACCTGTAAAGATCTGTAAAGTGGCTGAGTAAAATGAGTAAAATGAGTAAACTGGAGAAATGGTTAAAGCTCCTGAGACATGAGGGAGCACTTGCTGGACTCTGTGCTGCGCTGGACCCATCTCCATCCTCACGAAACATCGTCGTGGCATCTTGACACAATACGAATTGTCAAAACAACATCACAATATTTCAAACTAAGCTCTCATCCTGGCTTGTGAGCCTTCCCATCTGCTCTGCCAGCCTTGCTCAAGTCTCTGACTATTCTCTGACTTCTCGCTGGCCCAATGCCACCGCACTTTAGATTGTCACAACGTGTCATAACACATTTTAAACTCAAAATGTTCGAGAACCGCAAACCAATGGGCCGAGCAGCAACCAGTGCACATCAAGCTGTGGACATCCACCTTTAACAGAATGATGCCGCTTTGCTTCCCGATCCGAACTAGAGATTTTCCTGACAAATGTATGAGAATTCAATGAGAATGGCATGAATGATCATGAATGAGTATCAGAAAACAGATGCCAATCTCCTGCTGTGTTGACTCTGGTGAGTGAATTCTGTGACCAACGCGTGCTGACTTTTTGCTGCCAAGATGCATTTCGGAGTTGGACACCGACGTTTCTTCGCCGTCCTGTGCTTGCCGAAGCGAAAGAGTTGCTGAAAGGAAGTTTCTCGACTTGCTCCGCGTCCGCAGTGCTTGACCGCTAGTCACCATCAAATTGGATTGCTCTTCTTCAGTGGATGCAGTTCAAATAAACCTCTCAGGATCTCTCAGGCTCTTTGAGTCCTCCACATGGACTTCCATCCATGGGCCTTCCACCTTGCAAATCAATGCACAAATCCCATACAAAAAAGATGCTCTCCAGGTGCAGTTGCTGCTCTGTGTCCTCCACGTTTCAATAACGTGCCTCGTTCGGTGCCTCTGCACTCTCACTTTCTTCAGCATAGATCGGCCTCAGACTTGCAAAAAAAAAATACTTGATAAGCTTAGTATGTCACTCACATGGCAATTACAGAATATATCTCTGAGAGAGATGCCTTTTTGGTGAAGTCGAGTCTCCCGCGGTCCCGACGATAACCACCTTGTCAAACAAGAGTTCTCATCCCGTCATCTGGAACAACTCCTGCTCGCTTCACCGCCATCGCCTCCCAAACGCCCTCGGTCTTCTGAAGAATGGCCTTGCAAGGCTGAGAGACTTTCAACATCTTTCAACATCTTTCAACATTGTTGAGCTGGCCTTGCTATCTGGATTTTCCACGATGTTCCATGATTTTCTATGATTTTCTGGCCTGCTGTTCCATATGTGCTGGAAGATTTCGCTTGTAGACTGGCAAACCGCACTTGTCACGACCATCCTGGCAAGCTTTGAGCCCTGTGGCATGGACCCTGTACACTGTAGCATTTTCAGCATAGCCAGTGCTCAGCATATCCCATTGAAATATGTGAAATCGATTGAAATCAACTGAATCTCCTGGACGTACTCGCCGTTCAAGAGGCTGTGGCCACAATTCGACACCACGACAACTGCAGGTGAGGGTGGCCCCTGATAGGTCTCCTCAGGAGCCCAACATAGCACCCCTTCAGAATGGCAAGCAATGACAAGCGATGACACACAGATCATCACAGATCATCACAGATCAATCAAAAAACACCTTTGATGCCATGCTCAGAATGCAACCTGAATAGTCGAGCCAAGAATCCCAGGAAAAATCGCACAAGTGTAGTGCCAGAAGAACGTCAAACCTCAAAATGCTCTCTCATTGATGCATTTTGATGCATTTTGATGCATTTTGAATCATTTTGAAGGAGCCAAGGAACTGCTCTCTCGTCTCTCTTTCCATGTGATGCTCTTCCACCTTGGTTTCTTGAATTGTCACTGCCTTCGATTGATGAAGTTCAAGTTTCTTGAACACTCCTTGGTGCTGAACTGGTGAAGGAGCCGGGCGTAGAGAAATTGCTATCAAAAGGATGAGACCACATCGTGAAGTAAACGCCCATGTGGCTAAGAATGCCATAGGGTAGCCTTCGCAGGCAGTGGACAAGTTCACAAGCTTGAAAATGACAAGACGGTCAACATAGAATGTGGCAGATACTCAGAATCCTCATTCCTGCCTAAGGGCAAGTTCATGATGAGCAGGAACGGTGGGCGAGTCAAGATGTAGAACAGAAGATATCGGAGTCGTTCGCGACCTTGCCAAATGTGACAAGATGTCACAAGACACAAGACACAAGACACAAGATCCGTGTCGCAACTTGGCCCATCGGCCTGGCGAACAAGGAAGATTCTCCAGAGTTCTCCATTCATCTCGGCAGCACGCGCAAAAGCAGCAGCATTGGCAATGCCGAGAGCATTTCCTCACAGAAATGAGATGAAATGAGTCCGATATATATATATAATCGTCTTGGGTCAGAAATGGTCAGAAGATGTCAGAAGCGGTTCTGAGCAACATAAACTCTTGGGTGTGCTAGTCATCAATGAGCTTTGGGCTCAGATTCAGAAGGGATCATATTCAGAAATGAACTAGGGTAGTCCAAACTGCAAAAAAACAATGGAATTGTGAAGTAAAACTTAAGAAAATGAAAGAAAATCTGCCTCGGCGCCCCCAAAATATGTTATTTGCTTATTTTTGTTTATTCTGTTTATTTGTTTTTTTAATTGTTTCTATGTTTTTATGTTTTTCTATGTTTTCCTTTTTTTATTTTTCAAAGTTTTTCTCAGTTTTGGACGGTAATTGCAGGAACATCCAGCTGGCTATCCACAAGATGCTTTTCCATTATTTTTAAATATGTTTTGTTATGTTTAACTATGTTGGTTTATTTTGTGATAGCTTCCATTATTTTTCCTCGATCGTAAGTATTTTTGCTTATTTGTTACAATTTGGTATGATTTATTCTTATCTTAATTTATTATTTGTTATCATTATTTACTATTGTTTATTTTTTCCAGGTTCCACTATGATCCCTCCTGATTAGACTCCCTGTTCTCATAGAAGAGCTAGGTGAACTGAATGGGCGTTGGCAATCATACAGATCATCACTCCTGAAGACTCTTGTGACACAGTAGACGAAGAGTACCACCCGTGCCAGGTAGCCTCTCTCGCAGGACACCGAGCTGTCATTTAAGGCTGTTCAAGTCTATAGTCTACATGTCTTGGCGTAAAGCCGGGAACAAAAGTCATTCCACAGGCTAGTGACTAAAGTTGTTGAAGTCAAGTCCAAATATATCCGGGAAGAACTGAAACAGATTCATGAAGAACGTATAGGGTCGCATGCGGAGGTGAAGAGTGGCTAAAAATAGTGCTGTAGAAGGAATGTAGATGGCACATGTCGATGTCACAAGCTTCACAAACTCGCAATCCGACCTGCCTAGAGACACGATTACGTGATCTGATGCTTGCGGCTCCCTCGGAAGGCTGCAAATAATGCTGGAACACACCAACTTTTTTTGACTCAGTCCCCCCTTTGACTCATGACTTTTGAAATGTAGCCGATCTATCTTTGTTGGATTTTTCTTTGGAGCGGCGGTAGGAGTGTGTAGAAGAATTCCTCAGCAAGCCCATTTGTTACTTGGCCAGCTCATCGAGCCAACACACCCTGATACAAGTGCGGAAGGCGTCGAACTGGAAATCGCTGGCATGCCAAACATCACCACAGCTCGTTTCAATTCATTTCTCACCTGCTGAGCGCCTAGCCGTTCACCTGTAGCACCCCACCATGTGAAGCTCCAAAGGACAGCAAGCAGAAAGTAACTCCAGCCTCGGTTCTGCTTCAGCGAAACTCTCTCTCTCTCTCTCTCTCAGCGTTCTCCAGTCAACCAAGACGACGTAACACAAAGATGCACAAAGCCACAAAGCATCAAAGAAATCCTGAAAAAGACTGTTTAAAAGTTTAGAGCTTTTTAAAATTGGATCGGACTGAGATTTTGGCGACGCCAGCGAGCCACCTCTTGGCCTGGTTCGCACTCCAGGCCTTGCGGAGCGCAACAGTCAGCATCAGTCAGCATCAGTCAGCAGTTCTCAATCAATACATGTCAAGACAGCCTGGAATCTCAAGTCAAACAACCCGACCCCAACGCACCAAGAAAAGTTTAATTGTCAACATTTGTCTAAGGTCAAGGAGAAGCAAAAGTCTGCAGCCTGCAGCTGCCCACGGCCAAGCAATTTGTAGGAAGAATTCCCCTGTTGCCGCAGCTCGAAATGCAAAGGACCCGTAAATGATGGAGATCCTTGAGCAGCCATTGTGGGCTTCCAGACGTTTCAAGACGTTTCAAGACGTTTCAAGGTCCATATCAGCCATATCATCTGCCGAGCACAATCAATACCAATTCCAGGTGAAGTCAAGCCACTCTGAAACTAGACCAAAGCAGAAATACTATGAAATACTAAAATATACTGAATTAAAAACTACTGCTTATCCTGCCTTTCTACAACTAAAGCACTTTTCTCAAGTGATCTTTCTACAACTAAAGCACTTTTCTCGAGTGATCAACACACCTTCCCTTGAGGGCAGTTGAATAATACTGTCATCATATTACTGCAGAATTGCTGAAGACACAGATCAAAGATACAAAGTCCTCCGTATACTAGTTGTTTATGCCCCCCGACGTCACAAACCTCTAGGAAAAAATGCACAAAAGCATGCTTAATTCGGGATGCTTTTAGGCTCCGTTTCCAAAGCTTTGGCGCACTGTTGACCAAACCATTTTGCAAAGGGTGGGGTACTGTCCAGAAGCATATTCAGTTAAATGCTGTCATGCACTGTTGCAGAAAAGACATATTCAGTGCATGACATTGCATCACATTATAAAATTATACTGTAATCATTACACGGAATATACGGAATTCACATCCCCTCTGTGAAGTCGCGGTCTGCACGACAGCACACGACCCCAAAGATGTCCAAAGCTCCCCTTTCTTCTGTCTGGAAGGCTATGCATGCTTCTCGCATAGCAAAGCGCAATAATGGCACAAGCTGCAACTGCACAAACAGCAAGCCATCCCTGCCACGAAGTCACTCTCTGGGTTGCTCCAAATGTTCGAAATGTCCCAAAAGTTTGCAAAATAGAAATTGAAAATAGATCAAAAGAATTCAAAAGGGTGGTACAAAAATAACTGCTGTGCTCAACCAGAACTGCCTCAGGCGACCTTCGAGGACCGCTTCGACAGCATGAACTTGGCCGCTCAATCAGCAGGGCCACCTGAGGTCAGAGATTTGATGCATTGCAGCTGCACATTGCAGATTGCCCTGTAAAGACTCTAAATGACCCGAAAGACTCTACCGACTCTACCGGTCTCCAAAGTCCAAATCTAAATGCTGCCCAAACGCAGGGACATACAAGGCACATGAAAGCGCAACGAGATAATGCCAAGCACTTACAACCTCACGCTGTAGAACGGCAGCTTGCACCATCTGATGTGTCACAGTGAGGGTCGGAGGACACTAAACAGGCCAATTCCGGATTTGCTGCGAGTTTGTGCTCTAGCCGTCTAGCCGGAAGAAATTGGGCTTTACCATATCTCCCTTGCCAGTGCACGCATGTATCTCTCTGAGAGGAAAGCCTTTTCCAGGTCTCCGGTGAACGATGGCAAAAAAGCCTGAAGGTCCAAAGCAAGAGACATTTGAAAAATATTTCAATTCAGCAATCAAACAAGGAAAGTAACTAATCAGAGCAAGTGAGGAAGCGTAAAAAAAAACATGCCCTGCAGGTACCAATCTATGTACCTATCCTGTATCCTGACACATCCTGACTATCCATGGAAATGGTTTCTCCCAACTTTGATAAGGGTGCCCCGCTCTCAAGATTCTCAAGAGGGTATCCATGTTTCATCATTATTCCTTTGCTCAACATCCCACCTCGAACGCATACACTACCATGAAGAAGGTCAGCGATGAGATAAGGATTGTCCATGGAACTGCCATGAGGATGGCCTTGGTGCGAAATGAAGACCACATCAGGACTACACCGACCACACCTGTTCCTGGATCTTACCAGATCTTACCAGATCTTACCAGATCTTCCAGGATCTTTCTGGATCTTACAATTCTTACAGGTTTTCAACTGCTGAAAGATCTGAAAGAGAGACGAAGCCCCAGCGAGAAAACTGCCATACATGACATGACATAGCACGGTACCCCTCACCTGCGCATCTCGCTTGGAAAAAGCCTGTCAGTTCAAAGCACACTAGATTCATGTGACGTGTGCTGCTACATTGCCTGCCATGGGCTTCTGCCCCCTCTCTCAAGTTCGTCTCTCTTCCAGCATTTACTCTGGAGCTGCAAGGGCCACACCTCAAGCCAGGCACCACTCTCTGCATGCATCTGTGGTGCTCGGTAAAGCGTTGACCATGCATCCTGGTTCAGAGCACCAATTTCACAACAATTCAATCTGGAATCATCTGGAAGTCTGGAATTTGGCTTTTCTGCTGAAACTAGCGAATGTGCTTGATTCAGTCGCACCTTCATTGGATTCGGAGCGCTGTCAATCCCAACCGACGGTGCTGAACGCATGGCTCAAGCCTTTATTGAAGATCATGCAAATACTTGCTGCTGAACATTTTTTGTGGCGCGGTTGCTTCGAAAGAGTCAAATCGCAACTTACTTCTGTTTGATCAAAGCATGTAGGGCCTATGGAGGGCGTCGCAGGGTCGCACTTGGTATTTCAAAATCATCTCATATCATCTCAGAACATCTCGGCCAGCCTCTTTGGGCCGGGAAAGAAATGTCCTGTTGTCACTTTACAAATGGTGACTTTGGTCCTCAATACTGCAGCTGGGGGGGTGTGCGAGGCAATGTGAACTCGTTTCAGCTTGCCTCAGAGAAGAAGAGACAGTTGAAAGCGGATGAAAGTGGATGAATCTGATTACACTGATTACACTCAAAAACACTGTCCACGCAGCAAACTAAGCCTGTGATGCAGGGCGAAAGCTCCGCAGTGTCACCAGCGGTGAACTGGGTACATTACCTCACGGGATTCACTCGATGATAAACCCACAAATTCATACAAGTTCACACAAATTCACTCATGTCTCCCAACATTCTGCATCCGCACCTGATTAGGAATATTGGTAGTGCCCTCCGAGGTGAAAAAGGGCAAAAGGTTGCGTGAGAGCTGAGCCAAAAATGGCATTGATCACAAGAAGTTATGTTATTAGTTATTAGTTATTAGTTAAGTTATATCAAAATGATTCAAAATGTCTTTAATCATGTCATATTTGTTTTCCATGACATTCATGCAAGTCTCCATTTCGTGTTTCTGGGTTGACCCGTGCGACAACGTCAGTTCCACTCACAGTGACATGAAGTCCTTTGCGAGTCGAACGTTGTAGAAATTCTTGAGATTTTGCGAGTATACTGTGCGGAATCGTGGCGACTGTAGAGCAGAACTGGTGAAATTGCTAGACACTCAATTAAGTTCTGTTTAATTGGTGGACTGTTTCCGTTCAAGTTAAGCTAGTGGCATTTTTCTGAGGCACCCCAGAGCGGCGGCACATCCAACACACCTATGACAGCTAAGCATCAAATTTAGCAGTCGCAGGCTCTTCCTATATGACTTCAGATTCAGGCATAAAGCCAGCGCAGAATATGATGGCAAACTGCTGTAGCTGGATGGCAAGTTCAAGTACAAGTGTAGAAGTGGTCAGCCAGCTGCTAGCACCAATCTGCAAGACATGCCTACTGATTCACTTGTCTTTTGTTTTGCGTCTTTCTTCACTGCCGGCTGATTGCTGCGTTTTTTTGCCGCCATTGTTCGCAAGGGGTCTTTGAAAGCGACAGAGCCGATTCTGGACGTGTTTCCAGATAGAAAATCCAGGTAGGAAAATCTGGAAACTTTGCCGGCACTATACTAAGAGACTGGATTCGAATGCTGTGAAAGCAAACTGCTGGCAATTTCGGCAGCTGGTGTATTCGACTTATCATCCTTGCGATGCAGAACAGCAGAAACTACAAACGATTCGGTACCTTCGGCACCGTGCTGGTTCATCGGCAGCAGTAAATCACATATTCGGTCTGCCTTGTGTCGCACTGTGCCTGAACTGGCCTGCACAGCAACAAAATAAGATGACAAAACGAGAAGCGTGCAAAGAAGCCATTCAGGTCATTCAGGATTAACTTTGTGTGAGTCGTGCCTTTAGTCGTGCCTTTGTGCCCTAAAGTATGCGCGCCTGGTGAGTTGGCTCCTCGACAAAGAGTCACCCTGACGGCCAAAAAGGCTGGATCACTGCGACACTCTTCCCCTCACGATGTCTATGCCAAGTCTATGCACTCTTCAGAGCCTGGTTGGTTCCTGCGCCACAAAGAGTCTTCCTTGGTCACCTCAGAATACATCGGCGGTGAAGCGTATGTCGTTCACAAGGCTCTGAGCTGCGCACGATCAGGAATCCCAGGAAAGTAGCCCTGTTGCCTTGTTGCGAAGTGTAAAATGGATTCGTTCCGCAGATCCAAGCACATCCAAGCACTAGGATTGTGAATGATCATGGGAACATATTGAACATATGGGAACTTACAACTCGCACAGTAGAGTCAGCTAATGTGCTTTTATTATCTTTTATTCCAACTCGCTACGGATGCTGATCTTGGTGGATCGAACAAGGAATGGAAGCCAAGAAAACTGTACGAGTACGACAGTGTCATTTGTTGCCAAACTGGTCCTTTGTATCTACAAACAAAAGATAGACAGGCTGGCTATAGATTCAGTTTTGATCAATTTTGATTCATCTTGTGTTTGTTGAGGGATTCCATGTGTCTCAGCTGCCCCTAACGGAGATGGATAAGCCTGCCGGTTTCCTCCGATGCGTTCATAACTTCAAACCCATCTAGGCTCATCTCCAGTGCATACGCCACCGTTTCACAAACTGGAATGCCATTAGATCATATTAGATCCAGGGTACGGGTCGAAATCTGGAGACCTAGGAACATCTAAGAACTGCATGATCTGCATGGGTTATGAAACAATCAATCATGGAATGAATTGTAGTTCACTATGGCTCCAAAATTTGACCCATGCCCATAGAGCCAAGCTCGAACAACTGCTTCCACAACGAATCATTGATCCCACGATAGGCAAAAAAATGCAACTGTAGTGTCCAGCTGCTTTGCATCTACACAACTTGGACTCAAGCACGCTCTGCACCGGTCGTGTACTGGGAGTAGCTGCAGACCTCAATGCACCACAAAATAGCACTGGCAGAAACAATGTAGACCTCAATGACTCAATGTCAATTTCTGTCCATGTCAATCTGTTCGATTGTTTCGAGATTCTCTGTTGTGTCCGATCATCCAAAGGCACTTCAAGATTGTCTCCGAAATTCGAAACATTGAAGTCATGAACATGTCTTTGAGATAGACAAGAACCGCTTCTTACAGGACATCCCCTGTGAACAACTTAACTCTCTGTCAGAATCTGAACAATGAGACCCCAGTTAGGAGTAGTTGCAGACTGCCGCATTTCATAGCCATTTCAAACAGACTTGTGCATTGATGCAGCCAGATTTGAACCTCTTTAATTTGTGTGGGTCATTCATGTTACATCAGGTTGCAAAATGTTACAATATGTTACAATGTTGGTCCACGTGAATCCAGTAGGCAAAAAGGCAGGACAGTAAGCCATGTCTCAGAAGATTCGACAGGAGTCGAGCAGTCGTGAGCAGACCCAGAAGTCGTTGCGGTATGTTGCTCTGAGGTCCAAGCTGTGCAAGTCTCAATGCAGGAGATGCAAAGGCAGCCGGCCTCAAACATAGTTTGAAAATGTTGGAGCATCTCAGAGACTGCAGCATCCTGTGTTTAAACTCTGAGCACTGCTAACTACACTTTGAATCACTCCTGGAGTGGACAGCATTGCCAAGTCTCAAGCTGGAAGGTTTGCGGTTGTTGTGATTGTGGTACTGAAGCCTCTCCAAGCACGGCCGCATGCCCGTGACAAATGGCACCTGGAACAAGATGCTGTCTCAATTATCTTTATCCTATTAATTATTATGTATTCTTAACTATTGAATATTATTGATATGATCTATCATGATATCGTAGCGTATCCATGCGTATTGTATCATATCCATTGTCGGATTGTCCCTTCCATCTTCAGCCTGGCGTTGCACTGTTACTGGCGGAGACCGCATCTCCTGCACAAAGCAGCTTTCTCGTTGACGGCTTCGACGGCTTCTTGATTCGATTCATTTGATTCATTGATTCTCCTTTCTTGTCTTTCCCTTCTGACTTGTTCTTTCTTTGTAGGTTTCGTGGTTGATCAGAATCTAATAAAATAGGAATCAAATGAATGGCAGATAGTGCTCGGTAGCTGTTGCTTGCCTATTTTTCCACATGCCACCTTCACGGGGGGAAATCTGTGTGACATCTGAAAAGATAGTAGATTATCCATGTGTATATGTATATAATATTATATATATATATATATTATTATATTATATTATATTATATATATATATACATATCCAGTATACGTATACATTACACACATGCATAAGTAGCCTACTGCCAAAATCATATTTTGAGGAATGTAATCTTTGTGTCAGGTCCCGACATTTTGAGTCCCTGCAGGGTACATTGTTCACAAAATGCAAACTCTATGCTGTGGATCGGCTTTTTCCTGACTTCCTGGAGTTGAATAGTAGAATTGCTGGAAGACGTTGTCCCAGAAGTCAGAACAGTTGTGCTGAGAGTTTCAGTGCTGCTCTTGGAGCTCAGGACTTGCCGTTGAAGATAATGAACTCTCGGTGATTCATGTAATCTGCCTGCCAATGCAAGGAACGAGAAGTGGAAAAGGTGTTCTGAACATCGCCTGAAAATTAAGGAATGCAGAGGATTCGTAGTCCCCGAAAACGAAGTGTGGATTTCACGCAGTTTCAATCCAGCCAACCTGTCACTGGTCTGGCTTAAGCGATGCAAGGTTACAGCGAAGCTTGTACGTCGTCACTGGCCAAAATTCAACAGGTACTGGGCCTCGTAAAGGGTTTGTCCAAATGCACCCCATTTGGCTTCTTCCAACCATTCGTCCTGTTGCACTTGCAAAGCAACTACAGCTCTGCTCTCACACAAAACATGCATGACATCCAAGCTCTCTGAAGAAGACACGTGAATCCTAGCATACCCTGAAGTGCTATTGACCGAATTCAGTCCTGCAACTCACCACACACCAGTGGTTCAGCCCCATCTATTAGGTCGGCGAGCTTCTGGTCCTCCGACCAAACAGTCTGTGGGCTGTGAAATGCTGTGAACATGATGTCTTTAATGTCTTTCCTTGTCTTTCCTTGTCTTCCTGTCTTCCTCTCGAACGGTCCTCAGTCACCATCCGCTGCTGCCCATCGTAAATAACCAACTTTCCTGCCGCGCACTCGGTGATGAAAAAGCTTGTCTCCGCATTTGCAATCGCTGCGACCTACGAATATACACGGTGGGGTTTTTCAATTTCTAGAACCTCTCTCCTTTCCTTTCGTCACGAAATCCAATCCGGTTGTACAGGAATAGGGGAAGAACAAGCTTCGTTTAATTATATAGTTCCAGAGACTAGGAGACTTCAATAACATCAAATTTGAAAGAAACATGTGCAAATTCTTATGAGTCATGAATCATCATTGTAATCATCATGAACCTATCTTGGCATCAATTCTCTACTGCGGCTGGCTCTCATTATTTCTCACATCAATTGCCGGATCCCCCCCCGCCTTGTTCATAGGCTGGCATCCGAAACTCTTTGCATTTGTACAAGAGCACCTGCCTGTCGCCACGGCTGACTTCAGGTACTTCAGTCTTTGCGCAAAAAGCTAGTGTCCAACACACAAAGCATACAAACAGTTGGACCACACGCCGAACCGATCCTAGGCAACCCGTAGCAGCTTTGCCAAATTGACACAGATCTTTGTCCAAGTCGCTTTGGGATTTCAATGCCATGTTCAGTGCTCAGCTTCTTCATGAGATCTCCCAGCTTTGCATCATTGTCCAGAGACAGTGACGCAGTGTCCTTCTTTACAATCACCTCACAGTGCACTGTGAATGGCAGCTACAAGGTTCTAATATGTTCTAATCACATGGGGCAAATCCTCAACGAAAGTGGTCATACTATGACGAAGCCATCGCCTCAACGGTGGGCATTGCAACCAGGAACAGAACGGTCGTAGCAAAGCACTGCAATAAATCCTTTTGTTTTAGCACTGCTCTTGTTGTCCAGTCTTGCCTTGCCAATATCGTGAAATTGCCGGCTAGTTTTTTACAATTTGTTTGATTTCAGGTGTGCTTCTGGCACGCACTGCTGAATTAGAAACAACTCTCATGTGTTTACCCATTTCTTTGAGCCAAAAAGCAAAGAACCATGTCAGGAAGCTGACATTTGCTGTCCCTGGCGAGTTCTGCTGCAGTGCCTCTACATGCAAGAAATACAGGCTCCTGTGCTGCAAACGGTGCTGACCACTGTCCTGATGCACGGAATTTCCACATCCCCCGATCAGCAACGAGGATTGTGGACCGGGCAGTGTCAGTTGCCATATGAAGGGGTGCGCAATGGACAGAGCTGAACTTGGACAAAGCAAGGCTTATATAGATAGATCACCGATATATGACTAGCACAACAGCAACAGCATGGGCTGCAGGGAGTCCTGCCCCATAACCGGGCTGGGGTGTCAAATGCCCCCTGACAGGGCATGACAGGGCAAGGATTGGAAGATCTGCCCGCTCCAACCTTTGTTCTGCAACATATTGCATCATCTTGAAAGGGGGCGTAGGTGCTTGTATGATCTTGTATGTACTGGTGCATGTGTGCTGTGCAGGCTTTGGCTGTGCCTGCAAGGAGCTGCAGGCGCTGTTGCCATGAGAGGGGTTGACTGGCTTGCGCGGAGCCGGGTCACCTGTGGAAATGCTTAAAGCAAGCCGCTACATACATGCCCAAGTCACAGTCCATGATTTTCTTGCGGACATTTGCAAACCCATTAGACCATGCTTACGCTCAGCTTGAAAACCTGAATCGCCTTCTCTCTTCAAACCTGTGCAACGCCTACTGAAATGCTGCTTTGATATGGTTGAATTCCCTGCACCCACTGCCTCTTCCCGCAAGGTTTGATTCTCCTTTTCGATCGCTGCGAGCTGACTGATGGTGTTGTCCGCCTCTCAAAACACATGACGAATTTATCTAGTTGTGTCAAACTCACATAGCTTGCAAATGGGAGCAACGAAGGTGAGATGTGAGCTGTGCTTGGGTTGCTGTGGATAGGGTGAAAGCCCACCTTCTCGTTGGCCTTGGCCAGCGACACCTGGAAAAAGAGTGTCCAGGCGTGAAGCCAAGCGGCATGATACACGCTATGCTCCACACACACGTTGAACATATTGATTTCTCATGGCATTTTGGGTCGTTGCGCTTCTACATTTAGAATTTAGAATCATTCATTCCTGCCCTCCGCGCTGTCAGCCGCTCGAATACGCCGTGAAGAAAAACTGAATATGACGGTACCTTGGCTTCTGGTTCTTCTAGATTTCTGTGCTATTTGAGAGTCTCTCAGCATCTGCGCTGCAAAGTTTCGTGCTGTGGCCACTTTCTTTTGAGCACCCAGGAGTGTCAAATATGTGTGTCCGATCAAAGCATCATTTGTAACGATTTTGGATTCGGTCGCCTCTTGCGATTTTCGATCAGAAATCTCGAACTGGAAATGGGGTCAAAAATGAATGATGAGCTACAGTTTTCAGGATGAGTTGAATGTCCTGCAAACACTTCCTGGCAGTTTAGCATGCAGTTTTCCGTGGGAAAACAGTGAAGCGGGCACCCGTGTGAAAGTTATATCAATTTGCTATGTTGGTTCAAAAAGGTTCAAACGAATCGATGCTGTTTGAAAGTAGCAAACAAACTGCAGCTGCCTCTGCAGGTGCCGCTAGTTTCCACCGTTGCTTGTGGGAAATTTGGAACGTATTGGAATTCGGTACAGAGATCAAGAGCTGAATAATGAGATGTCAAACCATTGCAAGTCCCTCTTCAATAAAAGTAGGAATACATGTACTGTACCTTTACACAATTTCCTCTACATGCTGGCTGATTTCCAAAGCACCGGGGAAAGGCCTGCTAGGACGACCTAAACTGAAATCCGGCCAGGAGCAGACTGGATCCGAGGTTTGATCACCGTTCGTTCCAGTCGTGCGGCTCTCTTGTATCATCGGGGTTGCATTTCTTTGCTCATGGGTTTGGTGTGGAGCGGTTGCACCTCTTTTTGGGCGTTCAACCATTTTGTGCTGGGATCGTAGGAAGAGTGAAGCCTAAGATTTTTAGAAGGTGCTTGCAGCCTGTCATGCAAGAGTGTCCAGGCAAATGCCATGATGATAAAACATTTGTCCCTCAAATCCAGGCCTTCAAGTTGCTAGCAGTGACCTTTGACGACGCCTCACAATGAGCATTTGCAAACATGGAATCTCGCGGGTACAATGAAGACATTTGAAGTTTGATAAAGTGTTGATACCCGTTGAATGTGAGACAGACGAGAATGGGATCGAACCTGCTCCTCTTCAGCTGTGGCCTGGACTTGCCTGTGCTGGACGGGCCGACAGAATTGATTGCCACGTCTGTTGCCATGTCTGCTGCCATGCCATGCTGCCATGCCATGCTGCCATGCCATGCCTCAAACGAAATTCAGTGTCTGTAGCAATGGCTGCCATGCGGTCAAGTTCTGCATTCTTTTCGGCCTGCACTGAACTGAGTTGGTGGTTCTAAAATGTTCTAAACACAGATTTGCGCCCTGAAGTGAGCGATAGTGACAGTGAGACAGTGAGCTCGTTAGTCTAACAGTTAGTACAGTTAGTTGATTCCACTCATCGGTTGGTCCTGAAGTTCGTTGAGCTTTGAGTTGCAGTTGCGCAGCTGTTCCTCCAGCTTTGCACTCCGGCCAGCCTTGCAAATGCATGGTCCATTGAGTCCATTTGCCATTTTGACTATCCCTGACTGAGCTGCATAAACTCTAAGAAACAGCAAACGACCACAAACCCAAAGCACCTCTTCCTTGGCCTTCTCTTCAAACAAACTGCCCAAAGCCTCCATTACGAAAGAACAAATGTCTGAAAATGTGGCCAACTCCAGGACTCAAAGTGAAGGTTGCCAAACATGTTTGCAATGATCTGCCAGTACTTGCACACATGCATGTGACATTTGGCGTGAGAATTCGCGGAAGTGCCTTGCTTTGCTCAGCAGCAGCCCGAACCTGTTCAAGAACGTTTCTAACATCTTGAAACAAACTTGGCAAATTGTTTCAAGATTGCTCGAATTGTTGCGATTGCCTTCTGGCGTTTCAAGATGTTTCAAGATGTTTCAAGATGTTTCAAGATGTTTCAAGATGTTTCAAGATGTTTCAAGACTTCGGCAGCAGACAGTTTCTGCATGTTTCTGCCTGACCTTGATCAACTCCTCTTGTAGCTGGCTCACTTTCTGGCCAAGGTCTGCATTCTCTACCTATCCGCGAATCCGCGTCAAATTTTCTCAAGGTTTTGAGAGTAACTACATCACACCAAGATTTGTTTGAACGAGAACACGAGTATCTTGTGGACATTCAGACAGTGCTGGGACCCCAGAGTGCATGATCAGTGAAAAAGATGTTGATCTGAGCTCTGTGTTCTTTTTCCGCGCCAGCACTATTCACCATTCTCTTCAATTCTCCTCTTGACGCTTCTTTCCTACCCGATCCAACTATTTTTCGCAACGAGTTTTGGCGGCTGTTGACTCATGCAGCAGCATCGCTAGCAGCTCCATAGCCAGGTGACCACTTCTCACGAGGTGTCATGTATGGCCTTGGATTCAGCGACCCAAAACAAGCGACTGCGGCATCTGCAGTTTCAAAACGGTTCAATCAAACTCCAGTCAGTTACTAGTTACTTATAAATTACCTATAATATTAGTTGATACTTTTTGTTTATAACTCCAAACTCCATGCTGAGGCAACGACTCCAGAATGATTTTGGTATAATTGGACCTCGGCGACTCGGCGATGTCGGCTGAACATCCTTGCAATCCCCGTCCAGCCCACACTTCTACATGTCTGCTCATTTTGCAGCTGGGAAACGACAGCGCTGTGATAAGTAGGACTTGCCCAACAACAGTGATGATGGTGCCAGCTATCAGAGTGCTAAACCCAGAGCTCAGTCTGGACCTGATGAAATTCAGCAACGGCTTGTTACGCTTGTTACGGAAGATGCAAAACGGTAGCGTCAGTCAATGAGTTTTCCAACCACAAGAAAGTAACCATGGATTCACCTGGTCAAGTCTTACAATGCGTTCTCAGACAATGTCTGAAATGAACTAATAGACAATAATAGACATTGACAATTCTCTGGGTATGATGGTATGACGAATAATTCCTTGTAGCGTGGTCCTTCTGCAAGATGTGGCCTTTGCATCTACAACACATGTAACAGATTGTAACAGTGTATCATCCATAGCAGTTGCAGGTCGTCAGGAGTTGGCCCTTCCAGCTGGAGCAAGCCTTAAAGTTCTACAGAAAAAGATCGGCTGGACATACCCACATCATCCCCTACTCCAGAAAACGGTGATGTACGCATATATATATAATATACACCCGTACACTTGCAGTGTGTATACACACCATATATCACCATATTATGATTCACATGTACATATACTGTGCGTATATCCATATATAAATGTAATATACAATTATACAATTATCCGCCGACCCCGGCCGACCGCAAGGGGGAGCGCGTCAGGGAAGAGAGGTTGTGGACAACAAGAAATACAACAACGGGTCGGGGACCAGCAGCAGCAGCAAAAGCCTCTGCAGCAGCAGGA
>Ga0126342_10002131_pt1 | contig 30094 bp, 28 predicted proteins | sample Cyp1metagenome_FD_92528 | JGI IMG/M metagenome (GOLD analysis project Ga0126342, IMG submission 92528) | Coral microbial communities from Lord Howe Island, Old Settlement Bay, Australia - Cyphastrea 1 metagenome | ecosystem: Host-associated > Invertebrates > Cnidaria > Coral ...
AGATAGTATATATATAGATAGTATATATATATAGTATATATATATAGTATATATATATATATATATATACACTATATCTATATATATATATATATACATAGTTTATGTTAGTTTACTGGCAAAATGAAGAGTTAGGAAGTTGTTAGCTTCAGAAGTTCTGGATTTTTGGACACGTTCCGCTCGCAAGTGAATGCATGATGACAAAAATGGTAGGGCAATCACTGGGGCCAATTGATGAAGTTTCAGGGCTCCTGAATAAGGTTACAGAGTTTGCTTTATTGTTTCTGTATGCGCCCCATTTCCCTTTCAAGCCGGAAACAACGAGCCAGTTGGTCTTCCCAAATCGGTGCCAGATCAATAAGGCCCATGTTCTATGTATGTTGGGTATGCGCAACATCTCAAGGCGTGGAAACCATAATGTTCAATCATATGCAAACAACCAAGTTCAGAGCAATATCTCCTACAAGCATAGTATCAACAAGAAATTTGATTATTCCAGTAAGCTCTAGGCCTATGGTCATATAAATGATAATTATGTTCATCGAATATCACGCGAATAGAAAATAATATCGGCTGAATTGAGATTGTACATATCATTTTTATGGCTACTTTGACCCTCCAAGTACCCATAAGAATTAGCAAACATCCATGGAAAATCCCAACATCATGGGTATATTAGCCCTTTTTCATTTGATGTACCTACCCTCTGGTAAACGTTCACAAAACTATGGAGAATCACCATGTTTCATGGGAAAATTCACGACATTTCGCCATTTTCAATAGCGATATGTAAGAGTCATTACCAGAGGGTATCATATATATGTATACTTATATAATCTTATATCCATGATATTCTCATAAAATCCCATTAAATCCCATTAAATCCAGGATTTCACCGTGAAACTTGGATGGGCTCGGCCGTTGGTTCACCGGTTCCCCTTGTGGCTTCACCGAGGCGAGCAACCTTGGGAGCTTGGATGGCTGGCAAGGACCGACCGACCGGGAATCCGACTGGGGAATCCGACCCGGGTCGCACCGAACATGGTGGATCTGATGATTTATTGACATGAACGATATGAACAATACATAAACATAATAAGCTTGTTGATGGGTTATGAAACAATAATAAACAATACACTTAATACTACCTGGTTATTGCGGATGTTTTTTTTCTCGTGATAACGTGTTATAATCATTTATAATCCATATAACGGAAAGCTACTCGTATCAATCAACTAGCACAATGAGATGGGATAATGAGGCTCACGGGCACTTCACCCCACATGGTGATCGATTATGTGTTACTTTATGTGCACACAATGGTGACAAAAAAACATCAATCATTGTCGTATATTGGGGAATCAATCGGAAGAAAATGGGAGATATGAGGAGTTATAGTATGTTACATAGTGATATTAGTTACGACGTAACGATATTCTGTTGAGTTAACAACACAAACGACGGAAAAGACAGTTTTGTTTGTTTTGATAACAATTTGAATTAAATAAATCGCTTGTACTTTTTGATAAAACAAAAAATGTTGCATTTTTGTTGGTTGCTACGGCATGATGTTTCAGACTCAGGTCCCAGGGTCCAGTCGGACTCAGGGAGATCATCTCTGCCATGGGTTTATGTGGATAGTTGTTGATTCAATGGGAATATTCCCTGAAATTTAGGCCTCAAAAATATAGGCCTTATATATGATAGGTACCTCCAATCAATCGGTTCCTGTTGCATGGCCATTGATTGATTGGGTGTACCAAACTATGGCCTCAAAAGACTGCCATTGAAATCCTTCTGAAATGTTCATCTCTATTGCGGTCTTCCAACAACCAGGATGTTTTTGGGTTGTTTGTTTTTTTTCTTGGAAACAACACCAAGGTGAGTCGAAGTTTGCCTGCGACGTTGGACGTCCAATCTTTAGTGTTTGCTCAATCATCATTGTTTGGTGTTTATGGAGTGATGTTTTTTTTTCCTAAGTGCTTGTGCTCGTATCATTTCTATCCATCTATCTAATTTCTCAAAGTGATAAGTCTACTGGAATATATTGATTGTTTTTTTTTCCTCTTGTAGAAGACAATCAAAGAGGCTACTCTCCAGCAAAAACACCATGGACTTTCCAGCCTTCATATGTCAGGACCAATTCCCATATCACTTATCATTGTACATACTCAATATATAAACAAGCTTTGATATTATTCATATCCCATAGGTCTTCTATCATCTTATATAATACGAAGCCTTATCAAAAGTCGTGGGTCCCACCTTTTTGTTGTTTTTTATGTTGCGGCTGGAAAACGTGCGTGGCAGATGGCTGCAACGCAGGCCTACTCGTACGTGAGCCCAAAGTTGGCTTCCGTTTCCAGGATTGGGAAACCTGAGGACGTTGGCGTCCTGAATCGCGTGGAAATTGGGCTTGGCAAATGTGCTAATTTTAAACGTCAACCACATCACCCAACAAATATATATATATATATATTTATATTTATATTGTTTATCAATTATATATTATAGTTCATCTATTTCATCTCCAACAGAAGTTTGAAATTTATGGAACCTGCATGTAAGATATGTTGGACGTATGTTGGACTTGCGATTTAAATTGTATTTCTTTGCCCTGATGCAACAAAAAACAACTAAGAGGATGGGCAATGTGTTGATCTTCAGGAGAACATCCAAGTTTTTGGGAATGTCCTTCTGCAACCACAGGGAAACAATTTTTGCATGTCCGCAGCAGTAATATATTATAATCTATAGAGTGAAGCTTTGCTGTCTTTGATTGTGATCCGTCTGATCCGTCTCACCACCCTAAACATTTTGTTAAAGGCCAGTTTTGGCAGGAACGAACCTGATCGATGTCAAAGATACAGTGATGTTCAGGAAGACACGATCGGAGGACAGCGGAGAACAACCTAGAGCTCTAGAGAGCAAAGAAAAGCGCAAAATCAGGTGTACAAGACGTTGGGCAACTGCAAGTGAACGTATTCTTAAATCATTTTTATTGGTGAAACTAGAAACGTATAGAGGATTGAAACGAGTTTTATATTCTATACAGTAGTTCTTGGGGCTTGCTCTTCTGTAGAGTTTGCTGAGCGAGTTTTCAGGGTGCGGCTGCTGGCCGAATGGCTTACCCTCCACCAGTGTATGGGTTGTTTTCTACATGTCAATTTCGAAAGTTGAAATCATCATAAATCATCACAGTCCAAAGCAAAGTGGCCTTCGTTTTTTCAAGCGAAAAACATGTTTCAGATTGCTGAATTCCGGACTCTTCCGGCAATGTTTCACATGATCAAACATGGCTAATCATGGACATTTCCCCAAACTATCAAAGACTTTCCCATTGAAGTAGCCATTCATAGATGATTTCCCAGCAAAGGGTCCACCGAGGGTTCATGCTGATGGGCCATCAAATCCTTCATACTTCATGGTACGACTCAACAAGAGTCGCCCTGGATTTCATAGGTACTTGAAGGCAAACCCATAGAAAAACAGAAACATGGCCCGAAATACCACTTATCAAAGGAAGTTGGGAAGCAATCTTCCGAGTTACGGATGACTGTTAGAGGTCTTGCGTAGTCAGTCTAGTCTTGTGTAGTCTAGTGTACGGGGTGTAGTGTATTCTAGTGTAGTCTAGTCTTGAGTAGTGTGGTCTTGTGTAGTCTAGGGTCTTGTGTCTTGTGTAGTGTGGTCTAGTGTGGTCTAGTGTGGTCTACTGTTTGTCTAGTCGTGTGTAGTGTGGTATATGCTCTAGTGTAGTCAAGTGTTGTAGTGTGTTCTAGTGTCGTTTAGTCTTAGGTTTGTCACTATGCGGTGCAGATCGCCTTGTAATGGCTTCATGAATGTTGCATGGGACTTGTGTTGGGGAGGATGCCGGAGCTCGAAACCGTGTGTTTGACCAGCCTATGGCATCAACTTCATGCTTTTCCTTACCAGGGTTCTGCTCTTTAGGAGCTTTTGTAACTATAGAGACTGCAAGGAAAAGGTTGTTGATAGGTGATGATAGGTGCAGATATGTATTATGTAGAATCCAGTGGTTCACTTTCTGTTGAGAAGATGGTGCAAGTCGAACTAGGGTGAAGATAAGGAATTTACAGTGTAGCATTCACAGCCAAATTGGGTATGAGCTATGTTTGATCGTCTTTTGTTGGTTAGGTAGTGGATGTAACGACGTTTTTTTTCTCTGACAGTAAGCTTTCTGACGTACAGAAGTGCTCCGATGAGACGAGAAAGGTTGAGAAGTGCCGAGATGAAAGTAGATGAGAAGAACTTAGATGACATATGAGAAGAGATGAGATGAGAAGATATGAGATGAGACGAGGTGAGAAGAGCTCAGATGAGATGAGATGAGACGAGATGAGATGAAGTGTGAGGTGTGAAGTGTGAATTTGAAGGAGTGCACAACTTTCGCACACGCATGCAGGGGCCTGGCTGGCGCACGGGACGCCCAAATTCTATAGATGAAAAAGATTGAAAAAGGTCTTATAGCACAACCCTAAAGCGACTTCCGCCCCTCCTTGTGCGGGCACTACTGGTATGTGGTAAGTCAGTTATGACCTCATTCATGGCATGATAACTCCATGTATAGCCACTTAGAACCATGTATAACTGGTATTTCGGGCCATACAGTTTCCACGTGTCCCTGACAGCACCCTGACCTCCCTGGCCGCCGGCGGTTTTTTGTTGGCCAAGGCCCAAGGATTTCTGTGATGTCCGAGAGCGAGAAGCGAAATGCCAAGCAGTCTAAGAAGGTCATGGGATTTCATTGGGGATATGAGCCAACAATGTTTCAATGGACTCGGGAGGGGTAAAATGGAGGGAGTTCTTTGGAAGCGCCTTTCACAGCACATCAAAGCGTGCTTTGGCAATGCTGCAGACCAAATGTTGCGCATTATCTATCCAATGTTTGTCCTCGGTGATAGTTATGCATCAGAGTTTTTATTTTATATCATTTATACATATTTATAAACTTTTATAAATATATATATATATATATATATATGATATATGATATATATATATATATTGGCTGTATATCCTATTCAATGATCAGGTCCCATATAATTCAGACATCGGAGCGTAGGAGGAGCATCCCACATATTGACTCCAAAGTCTCACAGCTCCTGCTGTTTTTCAGGCTGCCAGTCGAGAGAACCGGCCCACTGGAGAGTTTGGATACCCAGATTGGCTAGGGCGCCTTCGGGGTTCTTTGAAGATGTTTGAATTATGTTAGTGTATTGGTGCCACTCTCCAAGGTACCAAGTGATGGAGGAAATATAATGGAATATAATGTTTATATATGATTATATATGTATGTATATATATATGTATAAGTATATATATATATTACATTATATTACGCATACATGTGCATGTGCATGCATTGTTTGTATTTTGCGTGTTCTTTTGCTGCCTTTTGGGAATGTGAGGTCTGCCCATTTTGCAGCTCTGCAGTCCGTACCTCAGGGGTCAGCTGTGTCCCCATTATCCAACGGTTTTTTTTGATATGATATACCATCTCATTATATCCCATATATAACTATATAATTAATGGGATATATTGGGATTATATCATATATATATATATATATCATATATCCCATATAATTCTGATATAGCACTAGTTGGTTGATATATCTACCACTTCCAGTTGGGTTAACCGACTGATCCAACTGGTAATCAGCCACATGGCTGGAATTCATCATCCATTTGGTTCGATGGCAGTTTCATGCAGTTTCAATGGGAGCAACCCAGAATCATGCCAAACTGCTTGGTGGTTTGGAACATGTTTTATTTTCCATTTCATATATGGGATGTCATCCTTCCCATTGACGAACTCCATCATTTTTCAAGATGGTTATTGCACCACCAAGCAGTAGATTGTCCCTTTTTCATGGAAAAAAGCCACTGGGGGTAAGCAATTTTCAGGTCAACCTATGACAATGATCCCAGGATCCTGGGGGAAGTTTCTTCCCAAGGCATATGACTCGATCCCTGAATGACTCGTTCAGGGAGATGGACAGATGCGGCTTAAAAACAATGCTTAAAACTAGGAACGCACTGGTAGATGAACTCGGGGAGGTTGCCCCCCCATTGAACAATTACTAGTGGGTAAATTATGATATACAGTTACAATAATTACTACTATATATCATTATATATCCATCTATCATATTTGATTGTTACCGCTTACTATAATTATCCATTGATGGATGTGATTGATATTGTACAGTAAATGGTACACCAGTCAGCCCGCCGGCCTGGCCGAAGTGGAAAGATCCACCATTTTCATGGGGAAAATTCACGAACTCAATGGCCATTTTCAATAGCTATGTTAAATTACCAGAGGGTATATCCATCAATATCCCAGTATTATCCCATCATTATCCCAGCAAATCATCCCATCATTAAACCATATTGAACCATAGTAAACCATGGTGTAATTTTCCAATTTAGAATTGGCTGAACTAACCCCACACTTACACACCAACCAGTCTTTCGAGGCTGTTGGCCACCCTGACGGAAGAACCGGTTCGGGTTGCCAAGCCCCCGTTAATGGCAGAGTGGAATTTGAATGTGAGAGGTTGGCATAAATACTTCGAAGTCGTTTTCTTACTTATTTTAGTCAGTACATTCAAATTTGCATGGAAACCTACTTGGAACTCGCAATAGTCGGGATGTGGCCATCAAAACATGAGGAATATGCAGGAAGCAACGTCTGACAAAAGTGTAGATCTTCTGGTAATTTTGCAATACAATGACTGGTTGGTGGTTTGGAACATGCATTATTTTTCCACATGTTGGGAATAATCATCCCAACTGGCTAATATTTTTCAGAGGGGTAGGTATACCACCAACCAGATATGGTTTAATAATGTTTAATATGATTTTGATATGGTTTAATATCCTATATATCCTATATATCCTATTTATCCTATATCTAACCAATATTTTTGTTAGGCCGGTTAATAGATGATCTTCCTCTTATTGAATTCAGCACGGAACGTCCCAGCAGAACCACCTAGATCATCCGATTTGGGGTCGGTTGAGATGGATTTTCACATGGATAACTATGGATAAGTATATATATATATATATCTGGTTGGTGGTTTCAAACATTTTTTATTTTCCATTTCATATATGGGCTAATCCTTCCCATTGACTAATATTTTTCAAGATGGTTAAAACCACCAACCAGATATGTACATATATATATACAGAGTCATACACATCAATCTCATTTTTTTTAACCGGGATCAATTTGGTGCGATTTCTAAAAGGTGGTTCCCCCCAGTTGTAAGATGTTATAAGTGGTTGAACCCCCATTGAAGTAGTTCTATGAATCAACCATGAGCCCTAGTCATTGCAGTTACAAAGAACGTAGCGATTCCAACAAGGCAACACCTTGAGTCCCCAAATATCTAGTTGTTGGTTGTGATATAGCTCATTAAGTCCCCCATTTATAGATCAAAAAATGAAGTTGATCATTTAATTTCTGTTATTATGTTAATGGTTGTGTTAAATCCCTATTTATAGATGATTTTCCCAAGCATAGATGGCATAGATCCCTCCAACTCTTCGCTAGACAGAGATGGAGATCAAGAAGCCCTTAACAAAGCCTGCCAGTCTGCTCCTCAGAGCCGGGGGATGCTCGACATATGTAGCACACACCTTGTATATATTTAGTTTGTTTTTTACATGTACTCATGTTGTGCAATGTGCATGTACATATATATATATATAAGTGTATGTGATATATATATATATATATGCATATATATATTTGTAACATATATATATATATATACGTCGGAAGCATATGTACAGTATGTTGGATGCATTGGATGCTTATGTGAATATGCCATTTCTAGATACACTAGCTATAGAAACGTACTGGCTGTATGCGCAAAGGCAATGATCTGGGATACACCTTGAGCTTTCCCATCGTTATTTTCGAAGCGCCCAGGCGAGAACAAGAACAAGAATGTGCATCAATCCAGCTTGTCTGGAATGGGTCCGGCGCCTCTGGCACATGCTGGATGTGCAGAGATACCGCTGCGGTTTCACACTTGAATACTTGAATATTTAGTCCAACATAGTGTATGTTTGTGCGGCTCGAGTTGTTTGCAAGTGTCTTCGTAGACCCCCCCAAGTACCCATAAGGTGTTGCTGTTGTACCGCATCATTTCAATACTTTTACATATACTTATACTCTAATTGTTTAGGGGTACTTTCAGTGGCCATTTCAGGAATCTAAATCCGAGGTACCTACCATATGTAAGGCCTATATAAGGCCTATGGAAGAGAATATCCCTACAAAATATGGTCTTATATGGTACAGTACCTCCATTTTAGGATCCTGAAACTCCCATTGGTACTTGGAGCGTCTCGGTTTCGATTTGGCCACCTCTGGCCACCAACCACGCACCAATGCTGTGTTTTTCTCCCTGGTCTAAGGTCTGAAGTTAGTGCTACCTGAGGGGACCGAGAGGAAGATCATGAAAGGTGGGGATGTGGCAGGGTACTCCATGAAAACTGCCAGTTTCATGAATTTCTAATGTGATTTAACTACACATTTTAAGCAGGTTCATGTTTTTTTTTTTATCAAACGGCATATATAATTAAGGATGTAATTGATGAATGATGCCCAATTGATTCTTAAAGGGGTTTATTGCCCTACCTGCTTTATTGCGGATTATTAAGTAAGTAACAAGCCACCTGCGTTCATGCGATGGGATGGGTATTCCTCATGTCCGTAGGACAGTGGGTTGATTACAAAGGGGGAATGATAGAGGAAATCGTTGTGCTTACCCTGAAATATACGCCTAGGAGTGTCCGACGTGTTTGTCTCCATCCATTTCTATGTCTTGCTAGTTGATGTCTCGACATTTTTTTCAAAGACTCCGCTACTGTAGCATCAGTTCGTTCCATGCCCCCGATGTTTTGGCTCGTTGGTGGTTTGGAACATGAATTTTATTTTTCCATATATTGGGAATTTCATCATCCCAACTGACGAAGTACATCATTTTTCAGAGGGGTAGGGCTCAACCACCAACCAGATGGTTAATGGTTAAATAATGGTTAATATTGCTTAATAATGGTGTATAATATATTGGTTAATAATGGTTATATATACAGTGAACCAACCAGTTGGGCTTGAAGTGTTGAAGCCTCTGGACGCTGCATTTTGGCCCACGAGGCCCCCAGTCCTTTCACAGTCCCAGGATACGAACGAGTGGATGTACCAGCTGCGCAGATCTCAGATCCAATTGTTTGGTGTGAAGATGCGGCCTTGACCAAAAGGTACAGGAAGGGGTCACTATCAGTTCTATGTTGCTTTACTTCCCCATCTAGTTGTAGAATGTTGTAGATATATCCATCAAAAATCCAATAGTTAGCCCAGTTATAAACCCATTTGCCCATCTAGGGAACCCCTTCGCTCATGTGCAAGAAATATTCAAAAACACAAAGCTGGATCATGCTCCCAAAAAAACGACTGCTGACAAGCCGAGGAGAAAAGGGTAAACTCTTTGGTGCAGACATTGATTTCCTGCAAAAATCAAAAAAAGAGACGGGGGTTGAACTCTGATATGTTGTTCATGTCAGAGTATAGGTCAAGCTGAAGTTTGTGAGAATTTTCGGGACGCTGTATCACTCTATTCAGGCCGGCCTTGAGTCTTACGGTCATAGAGTTATAGAGGGGTCAAGATGTAAGATCGTTGGACTTGAAAAGTTGAAATCACTCAACACTAAAACTAATTAATGTCAACCCCGGATGAATAAACCATGGTTTATTTATTAGGGGGGTACTCCTCCAATAGTCATAATCTGATACTTAAATGGTACCCTCCCAATTAAACAATCTGGGGGTTTATTAATCCAGGGTTGACATTAACATGTGAGCGTCCACCCCAATGTCGACCCATTCTCCTCGGATATCGATGGGATTACTGAGGCTCCCCCATTTGACCCAGAGAATGGCAAAGTGAGCTATGTGAACATCAAGGACAGCTCCCGCCTTCAGTTGAGTCATGGGGGATGGTCATCAATCCATAGGATTTTGAGATCTTTTTCGTAGGGTTCATGGCATGAAACCATGATAGGATGGAAGGCATAAACCCCATGATCCCTCTGAGGGAATCCGAAAAATGATGTTGCTGCTATGTCTTTAAAATTATTATCCCATGATTATATATATACATGGGATAACCCCATGATAAATCCAACCATACTGAATACAATGGGTATATATCCCCTAGATTCCCCATAGATAAAAAACAATGGCTTTCGAGAGAATCGGTGCAGGATTTACCTCAATGGGCACAGGTGTCCTTCAAAGGTACCGAAAAGTGGGGTGCCGCAGTGGTTTGGTCCAAACGCCCATGCAGGAAAAAACATGGTTTTCTACATGTATAAACTGTTTGGTGGTGACTGGAACCATGGAATTTTGAATGACTTTCCCATTCAGTTGGGAATTTCATCATCCCAACTGACGAACTCATATTTTTCAGAGGGGTATATAGGTATACCAACAACCAGCAAATGGTTGTAGAGGTTATGTTTGAAACCAAAAAAAAGGCCAAACTTGGAAAAAGTTCCAACAGAACAGCCCGACACATCTCCAAAAATGGCCATGTGAGCCCTTTTTTCAAGATAGTTGGAGGGTCTAGGTACAGAAACCACAGAAACCCCAGAAACTCCAGTTAATATCAGTCAAGGCCCTTGAAACTATAGTTAATTAATGTTAATTATACGTTGTTGTTTTTTGCTATCATTCCATCAATGGTGTGACTAATTGACTTATAACTGGTGCCCAAACGCCTGTGGTTCTGCAAAACGGTGCCGCAGCATGTCCAAAGATGGTTGGACCATGTGGGACACGGGAAAATATCTGCAAGATTTATTCAGATTCTCTAAACTGGATGAAGATGGTATATTCTACCAGTCTATTCTACCAGTCAAAAACCTCGATGCTCAGCACCTGTCAAAAAACATCGGTGAAGTCCAAAAAAATGTTCGCAACAGATTTGTCACTCTTTGCTACGTACCTAATTGTCCTAACTTCCTGGAATCAAGGCTCAACACCATCCAGTCCATTGTTTTCAATGCGGCCTTTGGTCGATCGTTGGAGACTCAGATTTGAAAAAACACCCTGTTTCATCCACTGATTGGGGAATCGAGAGTTGGGGAAGGACCATTTTTTTTTCCAAAAGGCTACTTGTTTTTTTTGGGTGGATATGACATGGATATGACATGACGGTCATTTGATGTTCATATCCATGACCCGAAGAGGCAGAACTTGCTGATTTGCGCTCCCACAGGCCTGTGAATTTCCAGGGGTTTCGATGATGCGCAAAATGTGATGTGGTTTGGTGGTTTTCGGATCGGAGAGACCATTCGGAAGCAGTTCTTCATGAGTATATTGGTTAATAATGGTCAATAATGGGGTATAATATATTGGTTGATAATGGTTAATAATGAAAGGAAATCCGGGATGTACTTGAAGATAGCATCAAAAAATCGACTGTGCATCTTGATCCTTTTTTTGGTCCCATCATGTGAATATCATCCTTGAACCTCGGGTCCCTTGCGTCCCTGAAGGGACGTGCCAGTTCCTAGAGTTCTTAGATCAAGCCGCGCAGTCATGGTCAGTCATGGTCAGTTCACTGACCGGAGTGATTCTATTGAACAGGGGAAACCAAACTTGCTTGTGACCCAGCTATCAGTTATCCCCTTCATTTGCCTCTTATATTACCTTTTTCTGGCTGGTTTATCTCATTTGGTTGCTGATTGAAGAGAGTTATACTACGCAATATATTCGGAAATGCATAAAATTGAAATCCGCGTCAACCAACCATTGTATAGGGGATTTGGGAATAGTTTCTTGCAGTCTCAAAAAACGGGGTTTGCAACTGGTTTCGACATGTTTTTTCGACCTGGAATTCAAAACCACAGGGCTATTTGATGGCCGATTACCTTGGAGATATATTAAACTAACATAGCTATGGCAAATCTCCATCTTTAATAGGTGAATCAACTATTAAAGGTGGTGATTTTCAATAGCTAGTTTGGCATAACCAGAGGGTACATATGGCTGGTTGGTGGTTAAAAACATGTCCTATTTTCCATAATATATGGGATAATCCTTCCCATTGACTAATTTTGTTCAAGGTGGTTAAAACCACCAACGAGTTGGAAACAAGAACTCAACCATGGTCAGCTTCTGTCTCCCCAGCGAAATTCCTGGGAAAACAGGTGCTGGCAAGACCAACATCGCAGTGCTCACCATTTTGCGACTCATCGGGCAGCACATGGACGCTGCAGGTGTGTCAATCTGGAGATGTTTATAAGGGAAAATCAACGGAAAATCCCATGGAAAATCATGGGTAATTTGAGGGTAGCCGATTTTAGGAAACCCCCATATGACATTATATGACATTTTATGCCGTGTTTTCTTTTGAACGTTGGCATAAGTGTATTGTAACACTTGTGGCAGGTGGCTTGGGTCGCGACTTCAAGGCTGGCGGCAGCAATCCCGGTGTCACCATCCGTTGCAACGGGTGCGAAACTTTGACACCGCACAAAACCAACGATGGTCTATAGTTACTGCCCTTACTTGTAACATGTTATGACCCATATGCTCCATGTATGGTATATTTAGCTACATTTGGGTGATTTTTAGAGTAAATGTTGTTATATAAATATTCCATACATGGAGCATGTGGGTAACTGGCTTATAACATCTTAGAACCTCACGAGGTATATTTCAGCTTAGTGGAGTGATTTCATCACTGGTTTTCTCAAGCCATATGTGTACCATGTTCTTGCCACGACCAGGTTGATTGTGACATATTCAAACAGTTCAACTTGAGGCAATATTGCAGATATGCGACGCATCTTTTGCCAGAAACGTATACGACATTGTAACACTTTACTGGTTGGTGGTTTGGAACATAAATTTTATTTTTCCATATATCCGGAATTTCATCATCCCAACTGACAAAGTCCATCGTTCTTCAGAGGGTATAGGTATACCACAAACCAGATGGTTCATGGTTAAATAATGGTTAATATTGCTTAATAATGGTTATATATAGTAAAGCATTAATATTGCTTAATAATGTTTATATATAGTAAACCATGAATATTGCTTAATAATTGTTTTATATAGTAAACCAACAACTTTATGGATTTTCCTTGGATACTTCAGACTCGGACCAATCTTTGGAAATCACGGCGCGAACTCGGCGCTCTGCGCTCGATCGAAAGGTGGTGTACATGGCTCCAATGAAAGCATTGGTCTGTTGCTCAGGATCCGTTGTGAAATGTTCGCCGCATGTCGTTGGTGAAATCATAACCCCCGAACAAAATCACCCAGTCATGTAGGTAAATATACCAGCACCATGGTTCGCATATGGGTAATAGCTATTAGCGGCTACAGTCATTGGTTCCTCAGTGCTTATATAATATAATATATATATACAAGCTATAATTGTTTCCTCACTGCCTCACTGCTATACATGTGTTGCAACATCACTTTCATCCGTCAGATTTTTGGAACTCAAAAAAAACATGCTGATTTTGCCATCTCAGGTGGGTGAAGTCTCAGAGAAGTTTCAGCAACGTCGCAACACTCAGCGGATCAGGCATGGAATTTCATGCATACGTTAAGTATATATATATATATTATATTGATATATATATATATATTATATGAAGATATATTAAGATATATTAAGATATATTAAGACATATTAAAGTATATATTAAGATATATAAAGATATGTTAAGTATACCAAGTTCTACATGTTATATATATATATATATATTACACACACAATAAGTCTCAGTGTGTCCCATGTTGTGGAACGCCTCGGGTGAAGAGTTGGATAGCGAGGTCTTGGACCCCTTGGTGTGAACGTGGCCGAATTCACCGGGGTGCGGGGTCAATCGTCGTGGGTTGTGTGGGTTGAGGAACGTGATCACTACATGGGGAACGTGGATACTATGGGTGTGTGGTGTAAACCACCAGAAAACTCGGAAAACCTCGAGATGATCTGATTCCCAGAAACTTTTGTACAGTTTCATCGTTGCTGATGTTTTTCGAGGTTCCCAGTCTCGCTGGCAGGACATGAACCTCACCAAGAAAGAACTGGAGCAGGTGCATGTCATCGTCACAGTACCAGAAAAGTGGGTCAGTGACTCAGGCAGAGGTAGCCTCTGGTAACTTGACATAGCTATGGAAAATGGCCATAGAAATAGTTGATCTACCCATTAATAGCATGGTGGTTTTCCATATAGTTATGTAAACGTTTACCAGGGGTAGGTACTTGTGGAGAATTTCTGCTTGCTACATAGTGGCTGCAGGGCGTGGGTGTCACAGAGGTAAACGACAGGCATGTGAAAGTGGTAGGCATCTCCTTTTTGTAGGACGAGATCATCGGACCTTTGAAAAAAAAACTCAAACCTCCACTCCAGGGTGGTTTCAACAGTGGTGTAAGGCTGTTAGTCTGGTTTTATTTTTTTTCGTCTTCAACTCCGCTTTCTTGAAAATAGATAAATAATAATAGATAGTAGATAAATAGATAAATATAAAATAATAGTTACCCATTTTTTACCGTCATAGATAAATCGTCTCCGACAAGCGATGTATTTGGGATGAGTTGATCGCATGTTCAGTTTAGGAACCTGTGGATTTCCTTATTGGTTGGACTGAACATAGATGAACATAGGGCTCAACAAAAAAACAAAACATAGTTGTTAATAGTTAGTTAATATGAACTATTGTTAATATGTATTAACTAGTTATTGTTTTTTTTATTTATCAATACATATTGGGCTCAACTGAAAGTAGATGAACATAGTTAGTTCATCGTCATTAATACATATATATATATATACAATGTGAGGCCCCCAAGATAGCTAAGTTGGTTTATAACTCCAATAACTATGGTTTATGGTATTTACAACTATAGTTGCTGGGGCTTTTGTTAACCAACTTATAACTGGGGGGCCTCACATTGTAGATATATTTTTATTTACCAAAGAAACTGTCAGTACCACCACAATCCATGGGAATAAAACAGGATCCAAAAGATGGAGGTACGTAAACGTACTGTACCATATCAATTGGGCCATATGAATTGTGGTGATATTCACTGCCTCAAAAAATAGGCCAAAAATCCATGGGATTCACCGTAGCATCGCGTGAGTCACCAGCAGCTAACCCCCAACACCGGATTTGAGGATGTGATGACCCGAAACACCGCGTGTGGTGGTGGCCAGATTCTCGTCGCACCGTTGCGCGGTAGGTAGGTCGTGGATTTTTGTTTTCTTCGCTGTTTAATTGGGATGGAACACATTAAACTCCAGTGGCTGCTTTATTGGTTGATTCATATCCAACTGATGACATAACCCATGACGGATCCATGGTGCTGCGATATATGGTAGCATTTACCATCAATAAACCCCAAATGTTAGCATATATACCAGCACCATGGATCCTATGGGTTATGCCATAATGCTCTTAATGGATCTTAATAGTTGAAAACCATGTCTTAAGATTTATGTCATATGGTTCGAAACCCGAGTTTCATGTAGACGTTCCCTGATAAAGTCAACCCTGGATGATTAATCCCCAAACGGCTGTTTCATTGGGGGGGTACCATAAAAAAGTATCAGATGAAATGACTATTGGAGGAGTACCCCCCTAATGAAAATCAACCATGGATCTATGGTTTATTAACCACTATTAACCACTATTAACCACTATTAACCACTATTAACCATGGTTTAGCAAAATCCATGGTTTATTCATCCGGGCTTTACTTGCGAATCATGGGAGATCCTGGGAAAACCCTGTCATTTGCGCCGGCAGTGCGCGGTGTAAGGGCAAAATGGCCAGGTGCTACCCCGATTTGGGGATGATCAAAGAATATCGAAGATGATAACAATGTGAGGCCCCCCAGCGATGTTTGTTGGTTTAGATTCGCCCCAGTAACTAGTTCGTTATTTGCGTACCATGAACCATAGTTGATGATAGTTAATGGAGTTATGTTCACCAACTGAACGCTATCTTGGGGGCCTCACATTGTAGTGACTAGTCCATCTGTGGATCTTGGGGTTTCAGTTGTGTTGACCCATGGAGCAAGGAGTGACGATAGCCTTCAGAAACTGGTCCAGTACTGCGCTCAGCGTCAAACTGTGCCCCGGAATGGTCATGTTAAGGACAAATGTTGGTAAATATTTGGGATGGTATGATATATCATAATTCGATATACAGTTAACGGGGGTTGAACACCAACTTAGATTTAACATGGCTGCTACTCTCTGGTAATCAGCCATATGGCTAGAAAATCACCCCTTTCGTAAATGTTCAGTTCGTTGATTTTCGCGAACGAAATCTCCATGGCTAGTCTTACTGGTGCGTTTTACGTAGGGAATTTTCGGGAATGATCCATGTCATCACTAGATGTCACATTCGTAATGTCATCATCCCAGCAAACCCCAGCAACCCATCCAGCAACCCTGCGTTTTTAACGCACCAGTGGTAGTTTGAGGCTTTCCCAGCTACGTTTGGTGAAACCATTAGGGTCCCAGCCCCACTGCACCAGAAACTGTGGCGAATTAGATCCCTTAGACCGACCAGATCATGATCACCAACAATTACTTAGAATTATGTATATACGCTTGTATGTGTTTATGTTTTTTTTTTCTAGCTTAAATGTCACAAACTAAAAGACAACATAGAAGACAAACTGCTTCAATACTATATGCTTGACTATTATATATATATACGTATATATATATGTATAACAGTTATAACAGCCTATATATTACATAAATATGAATATGTGATAACATCTTAAGTCTTTAAGTAGTTCCCAAAAACACGTCGGGCTTCCTTCAAGGCTCATCATCATCGACGAGGTTCACCTGCTGAACGATGAACGTGGCGCGGTCATCGAAACCGTGGTGGCGCGGTCCCTGCGCTTCCAGGCGCAGCGCCGCTGAGCTGAGGTTGATTTGCCCTCTGGTAAACGTTTACACAACACAACTATGGAAAACCAGCATTTTTAGTGGGTAAATCAACTATTCCTATGGCCATTTTCCATAGCGAACTGTTAAGTTGCCAGAGGGTATAGGTTGAATCATAGTTGATAGTTGATAAATGATGGATCCATGGTGATAAACCCGTATTTTGTTTTGAACATTGATAGTTGATTTATATAGTTTTTTTGGTAATGTTGAACTAATCTGTTTAACAATTTTCATAGTGCATGACATATCGAGCTAGTTGTGGTAACTTAAGCAGACAAAATTGGGGGGGCTTCCTTTGGAGATGTCTCAATGAAACAAGATGAACCATGGAGGATTGCTAGCCCAATAGAGGTGGTAATAGATCATGATGGTTACCAATGGTTACATCCCAAAATCGTCCAACATTGTTTTGTTCATAATTTCAGAGTGTAGTAACATGTTGCATTGATGAAATTGCCAATCATCTAATAATATCAGTCCGACTGAACACATGCAATTTTATTCATGTTTATTCTATAATTGGCACTTTGAGTGCTATTTTTCTGGAAGTGTGTCTCCAGCAGCAAGCAACTAGCAACAGTAGGACAAAGGTGTTCCCCAGCCGGGCAATCAGGTCACCTACCCACTAGATGACCTTTGTCAAGAGCTAGTCCCATGTAGTCCACAAGGAGTACGTAGCCGGCCTGGTAAACGTTCACAAAAAGCTATGGAAAATCATAAGTCTGTTTATGGGTAAATCATGGTAAATCAATTATTTTTATGGACCATCTTCCATAGAGAACTGTTAAATTACCAGAGGGTAAAAATTAGGAACTGCAACCGGACATTAGCTTCCAAAACATTCTCCCGAGTTCAAATGTCAGGAGACCAGTGGACAGCCGGTGCGTACGCAGACTGAGGGGGGTGGGCTGAGATAGCGGGGGTTCTTGCAGGCTCCAATTTTGGAGACTTGTCCTCTGGTGACATACTGTAGATATGGAATAACATGTTGTTAAGCTGTAAAATTGGGTAAATGATCCACAACATGTAACATGGGCGATTTTACATAGCCATATTAGATTGCCCGAGAGTACTTATGTGCCGGAGTACAGCCATGGATTAAGACGTATAAATACCATTTTTAGATATTTTTAGGGGTATGAACATCCGTTTACATCCATTTACCAGCTATTTTGATGTTCACCAGGGGTACAAGGTTTTGATTTTCATGAAAATTATGGGCTACTTGGTTAAACTAAATATCTTCGTTAATTTCCTGGATCAAAATCTCATGTTATTTTCCTGTGGCAAGTCCGGTACCCAGCTGGCAACCTGTCCAGTGCTCCGGTTTGAGGAATCGTGGCTCTTTCGGCAACGCTTCCGAACTACCAGGATTGCTGCTCAACCTTTTATGTGTCAATAGAATTGTCAATAGTATATACCCTGCTTCACTAGACAGAGTTGCAGCTGTAGGTTTCTGCCAAAGAAGTCGTTGAGCAAAAATCAGACTCAGAATGACTCAACTTTGGTAGAATATATGTCCACTGCTGTAGGTCTGACATGGTTTGACCATTAGAAACAACAGCAGTCGCCCAGGATGTCGCCGCCTTTTTGCGTGTCGAAGGGGAGCCAGGGCCCAAGTGCCCAAGGTGTCGTAGCTACTTTCCCGTTGGGGGATGGTCATTAATCCATTTCAATTCATTTTTTTCAGAGATTTCATATCTGTCATCGATCTAAAGGTCCTTGAAAAGGCTTTTAATTGCGTATTGTATATTATTTAAATATTATATCTATAATAGACATATATATATATATACATATATATATACGTGTATATAATTTATATATATATAGCCGTTAGTCATGCCCATTAGCCGTTAGTCATGCCGTCATGTTGGATGACCAGACCCCATATACCCTGCCTTGACCATGGCACCTGTGAAGATCATGGGATTTGCATTCCATTGACACATTGAGTCCAAACAGAAGTGTATAATGATGGGTTAATGTTGGTTAATGATGGTTAATGATGGGATTAATAATGGGATTAATAATGGGATTATCTGCTTGGTGGTTTGGAGCATTTGGATTATTGTTCAATTGGGAATTTCATAGTCCCAACTGACGAAGTCATATTTTTAGAGGGGTAGGGCTCAACCACCAAGCAGTTTACTTTGCTATAGCTTGGATGTGTTGCTTTCTATGGGGGATCGCCAAATCCTTGGCTCGGGAAAAACCCTCCACGACTCCATTCTGCATGAATGAAATCCCAGTGTTTCATGGTGTTTCATGCCCCATATGTTTAATCATATTAGTCTTCGTCTTCATGTTTTATGATGTTTCCCATAGGATCCATGTATGGTATATATGCTAACATTGGGGGTATATTAATGGTAAATGTTACCATATACAGCATACATGGATCCTGTGGGTTTTATGGTACCATAAATGATTCCATTTTCGGATTTTTATCCAGGCTATCCCCATGTTGGGACCCCGGATCCCCTAGGAATCTCTTCTACTTCGACTCCTCCTACCGGCCCATTCCGCTGGAGACGTCTTTCCTGGGAATCACCGAGTCGCTCAGAGCAGTGGAGTTGGAGCTGGATGAATCCCCCAAATCCATGACGGATCCATGGTGCTGGTAGAAAAATGCTAACATAAAGGGGGTATATATTTATGGGATCTATGGCACACCATATATAGCAGCACCATGGATCCGTCATGGGAAAACCATCAAAGAATCCCCCAAAAACTGTGGTTTACTCATGTGAAATCTATCGGGAGTTGACACGCATTTTGGACCATGAAAGGGGCTTTTAATGCTTTTAATATTAGGCGCATGGGAATTTACAAATCATCAGATTTCCAAATAGAAGTGCCATGTGTTTGGTGAATTTACCTTGGGATGGACAGGACACATTTGGAAACTGAAGATATAGCTCACTTTTGTTGTTGATCATGGACCAAGTTCAAACACAACCCGGAATGGCTTCAACGACTGTGCTTGTTTTGAATCTCCCCCACCTTTAAAAGAAAAAGTATGTCACAGCCACTGTTAACAGTTAAAACATGGTTAAACATGTTATTTATCAACTGACTCGATCGAACCACGGGGAAAAACACCGAGAACAAGTGCTTCTGATCATCCCAATCATCCTGAGATGTGAATTTTCACTCCACAGGCGAAACGGTGATACGCTGATTGTTCTGTGAGCAACTGGAATTCTCCACGTACCACGACTATCCACGACTTTCGCCAAAATGGGGCGGCTCCGAGGACCAACCGCGTGAAGCAGATGGCGAAGCTGAATGAGATTTGCTATGAGGCTGTGATTGAACAGGTCCGTAAAGGAGCGATGCGTGACCGGCCATCGTTGGGAATGGTTCACCATATGGATGGGTTAAGTGAAAGCCATCGGCGATCTCAGAAAAAGGCAGGCAATTCGAAGTTTACCCCCACTTCATCCCACTTCAACTATTCACTTCAGGAATTTCATTATTTTCATGGTGCACAAGGATGCACGAGGTAGAAGCTGAGGCCCCCTCAGTTGAAAGTTGGTCTGTAACCCCCATGAACTACTTCGTTATAGCATGTTATAGCCCCCATTAACCCTAATTATCCAAGTTATGTGCGTCAACTTAGCTATGAAACCTGGCGTACTGAATTAAATTCCCCGTTGAGTTCGTTGATGGTACCATAAACCTCCGGAAATCCATGATTTACTGGTTAAGTATAGGATATGTCCCACATCTTTCCCATATTTTTCCCATGCCACCGGCCCAACCTTGATGACGGGGACGATGCGGCAGGACATCAGGTCATGGTTTTTGTGCATTCCAGAGGTGATACCTTCAAAACGGTGCCTCTGGCAGTTTGTGAAAGATGGCTGGTGGTTGATCCTTTGCTGATTCTTAAGTTGATATGGGAATGGGATACTCTTGGGAAACTTATGCATGTGTTTTTGTTTTGATGTTTCACAGGGTCAATGACACATGAAACTGTCGTAACAACGATACGCCAGACCTTTGAAATCCTTTGAACCTGGGGGGCATGGTGGCCACGTATGATGCCGTTTCTGGGGTTCACACAAGCAATGTCATACCCCAAAATACCATCTGGTAATTTAACATAGCTATTGAAAATGGCCATTTATAGTGAGTCTTCCCATTAAAAATTGTGATTTTCCATAGCTATGTTAGTTTACCAGAGGGTAATCCCAGCAAGGCGTGGTTTCGAAAAGTAGGAAAACCAAGGGGAAAAGTCACTGGTTCGGGGGTCCAGGCTGATACTTTGGCACAAATGGCCATCGACCAGAACCACACGGGGCATTTTGACATGTGCCGGGCTCTTGGACTGATCAACGGTTGGGTTTTCCAGGGATTTTAGCGTGGTTGATCTTTGTTTACTTCAAATATCAAGGTTGTTGCAGATCCCTTCACCCAATTCTCGGATCAGAGTGTGCCCCTTTTTTCATACACTACTGGGTCCCCGCTTGTAGGGCTGGGGCATAAGCCCAGGTACGCACATGCAGTACGGCTACTTCCAGCAGCAGGACGGTCGATATTTAGCTCGACCACAAGTACCTCTCAAACTTTGTATGTTTACATGATTTTACCACACACATAATTGAAGCACAAAAATTAGAGGTACTTAGCATTTGTTTTGGGTACTTGGAGGGTCAAACGGTATTCATCTAATCTGTTCATTCTACGAAACAACATACAGGTTTAGCGTTGGATCTCGTCATTTTGGGGTTTCTAATATTTAAGAGGAAAGGGGGTGATTGACATAGATGGTTTCGGCGATGGCGATGGTCAAACTTGGGGACTTCGCAGATTTGAACTCTGACGCTTGGGTGAGTTGTTACAAATTGCGAACTGGATACTCACCATTTATTAGGTAACTCATCTACAAATGGGCCATCTATACCATATATGTAACAAATTACCCAGAGGCAAACAAACAAAAGACAAAGTCCCATTCTCCATGGGTCGGGTCTGAAATCTTAAGTACACCCTGCCATGCCCTGCGATGATCGAAACGGGTGCCAGGTCCAGAAATCGAGAAACAAACAAGTACAGATGATCTTCGACAAAGGATTCGGAATACATCACGCTGGGTCCTCAAAATATGGTCAGACTGACAAGTTCAACGGAACATTCAGTGTCTTTGACCTCATGTCTATTAGTGAGTGAGTTAATTAGTTTGTTAGTTTGTTAGTTTGTTGTGTTGTGTTTTTTTTTTGGTTCGATCTTTGTGCCTCTTCCAGTGAGATGGACAGCAACAGCCCCAGCAAGGCGGGCATGTTGCGTTCCGACCGCACGCTGACGGAGAAGATGTTCCTCGCCGGGGTGGTCCCTGTGTTGTGCTGCACGGCCCGGAGACCGAGCGTGTGCGGAGCGGCGGCGGAGAGCCGGAGAGCGTGGGGTGTCTTAAAGGATGGCTGATGCCGGTTGTACGTGGTGATACTTTGTTCTCCTAACCTCATATAATGTCATATAATTATAGAATTGTTACACTATATTCTATGAGTAAAGACTTAGATTATGTTGGAGATCTTCATAGATGTTCATAATTCATGGGATGATGGCATGACAGAGAGTTTCGAACATGGCGAGCCTATGGAAAGGACGGCCAGACTTGATTTGATTGATTGGTCCATTTGGTTCCTTGATTCTGATCCAATGCATCTGAATCATAGAAAAAACATATGGGGTTGAGTACACGTCGTGGGCCATTGACATGTTAATATGTTACATGTTGTTCACTCTGTTCACTCTGTTCACTCTGTTCACTCTGTTCACTCTGTTCACTCTGTTCACTCTGTTCACTCTGTTCACTCTGTTCACTCTGTTCACTCTGTTCACTCTGTTCACTTTCCTGAGAAGCGTTTGCTTCTCATTCACTTCATGACATCAAGTCTCTCTGCCTCAGATACCATTTGGTAATTCAACATATAGTTATCGAACATGGATGAGCATTGCCAATTTAGTTAGATGATTTTCCTATTATGGTGATGTTCTATGTCACATACATTTAGTTGTAGGATTTAGCCATCGATGTTGCCCATTAAAGATGGTTACCCTCTGGTAAACGTTTGCATAACTATGGACAATCACAATTTTTAATGGGTAAATCCACTATACATGGGTCATTTTCCATAGCTATGTCAAATTACCAGAGGTTAGTTTCCAGTTCACTATGTCAACATTAGCAGAGGGTATGTCCTATTGGTCATGGCAGCTCTGCTAGGCGACCTTAGCATGGGGTGTCAACTTGCCAGCAAGGCTGCCGTGGCGGGGCATAGCAAAGAAATCTGGATGAAATTGAACATGTCACCATTAAATCACCATGAAATCCCATGGAAAATCACCATTAAATCACCATTAAATCACCAGTAAATTCCATTAAAATCCCATGGAAAATCCCATGTCTTGAATGAATTGAGTCAAATCATGTCAATTCATATTCTCGTGAGCCATGTGCCATTGAAGTATGATATTTTGTTGAAATGTGCAACATATGTGCTTCATCATTCCTCCACAATAAACTATACAAAGCAGCACGCATTGTTGAGGTAGATTTGAATAACACACGGATTTGGAATTCAAACATGTTGAAATTTGAGGAAAATGCATATTTACCTCAGCCTGTGTAAGAAAATTGTTGGTTCAAACTCTTTTGGGAAAATCTTGTAATGTAGCGTTCACATGGTGTTTTCTCTTTTTCCGGGTGACTTTCCACTAACATAGCGTGCCCATGCGGGGGGATGACTTCCTGCGACCCCGGGTGTGACGTGACTAAACCCCAGCACTTATACATGATGTGTGGACATAGGTTGCAACTTGCAGATGACTACTTGCTAAGATTGTCAGTTTGTCACAGTGTCTATTCCTATCTTGCTTCAATATGAATATTACAAACATGGTTGCCGTACAGTTGACAGTGAGGCTTTATGTGCAGTGCAAGAGCTCGATTCACTAGGTCTTCTCTGAACGAGTTGACAGTTGACACTTGACATTCTGATATCTAGTCTAGTCATGGGGCATGCGTGCAATGATCAGTTGCAACAAGAAACATCAGATACATTGTATTTTGGACAAGTCCAGCAACAGAATGCACCTCACAAGTCCGCTAACCGCAAGCCAGAGATTCCGGGCATGACCCGGCCCAGGAGCGTGATCATCAAGGGTACCTCGATTTTTGACTCTCAAGCCGGCGGCTATAAGGCTCTGATGAGATTGAGATGAAATTCATCATTTATGGATTGGTTCTACCGGTAGTTCTACCAGGTTCTTTCTTACCACATAAAATACCAGCTGTTCTATACCATGATTTTACAAAACACATATCCCAGATCTTTAGCAGTCTATAGGCCACTTAGTCACTTGAATGTTTGGGAACCCCTTCATATACCAGTCATTATATACCAGTTAGTCACTTTTATATCAAAACCCATCATCTTAGTTCTATCCCACTTAGTCACTATATACCAGTCATTGCGACTGCCCCAATTGTTGAAGGACTTGGGCATCCTGGATGTGCAGCAGATCTTCGGTCGTGCTGGGCGACCTGGCTTTGACACCCAAGGCGTCTTGGCTGCGAAGACCGGATCTATGGTAACGTTTACGGGAGGCGAATGCTATATCATTACCCTTATATACCCTTATATTAATACAAAATTAATATCCCTTAATGGTTGGTTTTCACATAGCCATGAAATGTAAAGCTAGATTCAATAGGTAAGTTTCATTCAGTTTCATGGGGAATTGGTTAAATTACCAGAGGGTATAAGGGGATATTGATTCGATATAGAGACAAAACTACCGAGGGTCTAAAGATGGAGTATACGTATACCTCCCAAATTGCTATTTTAATGGGGTAAACATGGGTATACGGTATACCCTCCGGAAAATTGAAATGGGTAAGAGTATCATTATCCAAACAAACCCAATATGAGGCTTCTTAGTGGCTGCTGGGCTGTTGGGAGCAACCAGCTGAATTGCCCCCGCAGCTACTTTGACCCTACACAATTGGTCAGTGGAAACTAAGAAATCTTTGGGGACCCCCCAACAAAGATAGAAATTTATTCCCACCCCAATAGTGGGAAATCAATGGACATGACTGTTTCATTTTTTGGTATGGTAATAAACGGATTGATTTCTGGCGCCGGGGCGAAATTCACATCGTGAAACCAGGCAGCTCCCAATCAACTCGATCAGCGCAAGGGGGTGCGGAAGCAATTAGTTGAAAGAAATTTGACCCAACGGTTTTTTCATGTGGGGATTTCCAGAAATGGGGGTACCCCCAAAATGGATGGTTTATAATGGAAAACACTCTATTAAAATGGATGATTTGGGGGTACCCCCATTTATGGAAAACCCCATGTGCCGCTTGATTCCAGTATACAACCAAACTCTTGATTTGCAGGAACGTTTGTGTGGGTCACTTCAGAACTACGACGCTTTTGACGATGTGAAATTGACGGATTCGAGTATGTCCAAAAGTACATGAAATACACATGAATCTCAGAAAATCATCAATAATCCACCTAAACACCCTGGAAGGAGTTTTAGTTTGGGATATTCCAACACATGCATCTGACAATAATCCTTTCTTTTCCTTTCCAGATGCTGCAAGAGGTTCTTGCTTGGTTCATGCAACCAACGAGCAACTCTACAATTACAATACTCTCTGGTAATTTAACATAGCTATGGAAAATGGATTGAAAATGGCCCATTTATAGTGGATTTATCCATGAATAGCATGGTGATTGTCCAGTTCGTTATGTGACAGTTTACCAGGCCGGGTCATCCACCGTCTGAGGTCACGCGACCCTGTCCGCCTTGGCATGTTGCAGTGATCATCCCTTGTCTGGTTGGTGGTTAATGATGAGTATACCACCAACTAGTACTAGTATATATTTGTTGTAGCATATGATTAATAATTGTTAAAGGTTGATAATGGTTAATAAAGGTTGATAATGGTTAATAAAGGTTGATGATGGTTAATCATGGGATTACTGGTTGGTGGTGACTGGAACCATGGAATACCATGGAATTTTCAATGACTTTCCCATGAACAGTTGGGAATTTCATCATCCCAACTGACGAACTCACTCCATCATTTTTCAGAGGGGTAGGGGGCTCAACCACCAACCAGTTGTGTTTTTCTGATGTTTAACCATCCCCCAGTGGACGTTTTTTGGCCATAGGCTTCGCCAGCTTCAAAGTCGTGTTTTCTTGGAATGACTCGTGAGTTGACTCGTGAGTCTCTAGATCTTGTTGGGGGATACCCTCTGGTAAATTAACATAGCCATTGAAAATGGCCCAGTCGAAATAGTGTTCATTTACCCATAAACAATGGTGATTTTCCATATTTTTTTGTTAACGTTTACCAGAGGGTAAGCTAACCATGAAACCAGGCAATTTTTGGTCAGCTTCCACGGGGATCTTGTTGGTCAGACATGCGCACCACGACCATCCTACGACGAGCGTCCCCAGAATCCAAGGGATTTTTAAGGCACGATCGATGTCTTTACGAAATCCCCAGATAGGGCCCATGGTATTTTAAAACAATAAATCAATAAGAAGGTTTTAAAGGCACAATAAGAAGCGGCACGCTTTAGGAATTACGATTTATCAACAAATTGTCAGGAACAGACATTTTGGCAAACCGTCATACTCTCATACCTTTTGACGAAAAGACAAAAAAGAATGCCTTTGGGGAGGCAGTCGAAAAACATGCGCTGCTGAATTTCTTTTGATCGTCGCCGGAGAGTTGTCAGGGCTTGTTGGGCCTTGTTTCGTAGGTTTATGTTAAGCTAGATTTGGAGAATTGCATTTTCCCCGGCATTCCACATGTTGCTATCTAGAGGATCTATGTTAATGCATCTTTTCAGTATGTTCCTAGTTTTGGATGCTCGCAACCTCCTAGAAGGAACACTAACATATACTCCAGGCCTGGCCCAAGGTGATTCGCAATTTTGTTGATATTGGCCCACAGGGTGTTCGTCAAAAGTCAAAAGTGCAACTACATGATCGCCGTTGATTGTTGCTATTTTGTAGGTGGCTCAAAAAGCGATGCTTCATGATATTCGCTTTATAACAACATGGCCATTTTGGTATGACCCGGTTTTGAACAACTCCCTAACAACTCCCTATTTTTTTCTTGCTGGTAGCGTTTGCTTTTTTGGATTCTTGACCAGCCAGGATCACTGAACACGCCAAGCTGAACAACTATTTGCGGCTGCTCTTGTTCGGCTGCTCAGTGTGGAAAGGATGCTGTAGCGCTTGGAGGGTTCACCCCCATCCTTCTGATCCTGGTGATATCGGCGCTTCGATGGCTTTGTTTAATGTGTGTCCGAAAATGTAGTATTGAAGAGTATAGCCCTATAATGAATCAAAATGATCCAACGTGATATCCCAAATAGATCCAAATAGTAGGAGACATTACGACAAACATCGACAAACCACTGGATGGTATGTCTGAAACTAGAGGATGCATGTTTAACAAACACTCCGTCCATTGCAGAAGCGATGATACACTACTGGATCTTTGGGGCATTCTATTTTGAATTTAACTAAACCAATAATGATCATAATGTCCATAATATATCATCATACATAAATACATACCCTCTGGCTATTTAACATAGCCATGGGAAATAGCCCATTTATAGAGGTTTACCTATTAAAAATTGTGATTTTCCATGGCTATGTTAAATAACCAGATGGTAGATGTTCTTTTCACACTAGTTGGTTGATCAAGAGAGCAACCTTTGCTGGTAGATGATGAAAAACATAGTATACAATAGTATACCAGTCAGAGTCCTTGCAGCATTTTTCCTAAAACCCATATGCTACACCATATATAGGTGAATTGTGTTCATAGATCTTAATAGTATACCAAAACACATATGGTAAATTATACTTGTAATAAATAACAACAATTCAACATAGATGAAAATTAGTAGATATTTAGAAGTTAGATGATAATTATTAATAATAATAGATCTACGTAAATAAGAAAAAATCAATCAATCAATTAATAAATACAATATCAATAAACAAACAAACAAACAAGCAAACAATCAGACAAATAAATATATATATATATGATATTAATATGTTATTATATATATATATATTCATGTATAACTTTGAAGCCAGACGAGTCCATGATACGCCACGGAAAGTCGCCTTTTCCTGGCCTTTTAGGCCGGTAAAGCCGGGTCGCTGAGGCATCAGATGCCCATCGAGTCGCGATTCTTGGAGAATATGGCCAATGCATTGAATGCTGAGATCGCCCGGAAACCCAATGGCAGGTTGGGATCAAGAAGACCTCGACAAAAACTTGAGAAAAAAAACATCATTAAAAAGAGTAAATTCCTTCTAAAATAGTTTTTTTTATATTGGAAGTCAATACTCTTCTTAATCATTAAGAAATATAATTCATGATAATGAATCTGTCTAAATTCCCATCTAAAATAGTGATGAATTATATTTTTCTGATTTTTTTGGGGAGTTACTGTAGCCCGGCAAACAATTGGGACGCTGACGAATATCGCTAAACATAAAGGTTGGTGATTTTCGATGAACTTTCCAACGTGGCCATGACTCTTGGTATCTCTTGGTGGTGGAAGATAGGTACTGTGACTTCATGGCATCCCACACGAAAAAGGTTGGTGGTTAATTATTTTTGTCCTTGGAAACAAACACAGGAGCGGCGGAAACTCACTGTGTTTTTCACATGTGCAACTGATTCGTCACTACGAGTTACACATTCGGTTTATAATGATGAAGAATGGTTTCTGTATCTGTAGATGCGAACTGCGAGCCGTGCACGCCGTTTGAGAGCCATGGTGATCCAAGCCGACGTTCGTTGGGGTATACAATGTCCATTAATAACACTTACCTTCATGCATCGTCAATCATATTATGTTTGTCATGCTATTATAATTTCATTGGTAATTTTGATATAATTACTATGTTTGTCATCCATCGTCATATTGTCATACCATGTCATACTTATAACTGTTGTTTGTTGAACTAATTATCTATGAATCTATGATGGTCTCTACAATGAAATAGTGCATTATATAATCTTACTGTGGTTCATTGACATAGGTATGACTACTGTCTCTATTTGGGGTGGAATCCCTACCACAATTCATTTTGGGGTGATTCAAGACCCACACATTAGATTACTGCCCCAAAAATCACCAAAAACTGTAGGGACAGTATTGGAAAAATACGACGATCAACTGTGGGGTGCTGGGATAGCTTATTTCCAGACATGCCGCCCGCAGTAAATTCTTGGACGTATGATTTATGGTGGTGTTACTTTCACTGAATGCCCCCATGTTGCGTAAATCTCTATATATCCATGAGTCATTGGTTCCATCGCACTCAAATATCAATATCTGAGAGAGTCCAGATCCATGTTTGATGCTCAAATTTCAATATCCATGAGTTGTTGAAATCTCTCATAGAAATATGTATAACATTACCCATGACGGATCCATGGTGCTGCTATATATGGTAACATGGATCCCATTAATATACCCCCTTTATGTTAGCATATATACCAGCACCATGGATCCTATGGGGTATGTAACATTATGTCACCGATGTTGGTTACATCTTTCTTCGTGGCTAAAAAATCCCGGTGGTCGTTTGGTGTCTAAATCTTTCTTCGAGGCCATGGGCAACGTCTCTGGAGAGAAGGATGCGGCGGATTGGTTGCGCCGGAAGCCCAAAATCGTAAGCGGTTTAGCCCGACGGGCCCTACAGCTCCAAGCACCTGAGATATTTGGAGGTTCAAACAGTTTCGAAGGTATTTGGAGCACTAGGGTTTTTTTAAATATTTCCCCACCTGCCAGGTGAGGGTTGTTAGATTTTATCTAAGTTGCCTTCTCCTCCTCCTCCTCCTCCTCTCCTCCTCCTCCTCTCCTCCTCGTCTCGTTGTCCTCCTCGTCCTCCTGCTCAACTGCGACTCGCGATCCACAGTGTTCGCTGCCGGACCTCAACCACGACCATCCACGCCCAGTGTTCCCTGCCGGACCTCAACCAC
>Ga0126342_10002132_pt1 | contig 30093 bp, 25 predicted proteins | sample Cyp1metagenome_FD_92528 | JGI IMG/M metagenome (GOLD analysis project Ga0126342, IMG submission 92528) | Coral microbial communities from Lord Howe Island, Old Settlement Bay, Australia - Cyphastrea 1 metagenome | ecosystem: Host-associated > Invertebrates > Cnidaria > Coral ...
CAGCAGAAAAACAAATGCTCAGCATTGCTGGTGTGCTGAATTCCTCACGGCCGCCTGTGAGCCGTGTACCTAGTTAGTAGTTAGTAGTTAGTAGTTAGTAGTTAGTAGTTAGTAGTTAGTAGGTGGCGGTGGTGGTGGTGGTGGTGGTAGTAGTAGTAGTAGTAGTAGTAGAAGTAGTACTAGTAGTAGTAGTAGTAGTAGTAGTCGTAGTAGTCGTCGTCGTAGTAGTAGTAGTAGGCGTAGTAGGAGGAGTAGGAGTAGTAGGAGTAGGAGTAGGAGTAGTAGTAGTAGTAGTAGTAGTAGTAGTAGTAGTAGTAGTAGTAGTAGTAGTAGTAGTAGTAGTAGTAGTAGTAAGTAAGTAGTAAGTAGTAAGTCGTAAGTCGTAAGTAGTAACTAGTAAGTAGTAACTAGTAAGTAGTAAGTAGTAACTAGTAAGTAGTAAGGAGTAAGTAGTCAGTAGTAAGTAGTAAGTAGTAAGTAGTAAGTAGCAAGTAGTAAGTAGTAAGTAGTAAGTAGTAAGTAGTAAGTAGTAAGTAGTAAGTAGTAGGTAGTAGGTAGTAGGTACTAGGTAGTAGGTAGTAGGTAGTAGGTAGTAGGTAGTAGGTAGTGGGTAGTAGGTAGTAAGTAGTAGGCAGTAAGTAGTAAGTAGTAAGTAGGAAGTAGGAAGTAGTAAGTAGTAAGTAGTAAGTAGGAGGTAGGAAGTAGGAAGTAGGAAGTAGGAAGTAGGCAGTAGGAAGTAGGAAGTAGGAAGTAGGAGGTAGGAGGTAGTAAGTAGGAGGTAGTAAGTAGGAGGTAGTAAGTAGGTCGTAAGTAGGAGGTAGTAAGTAGGAGGTAGTAAGTAGTAAGTAGTAAGAAGTAAGTAGAAAGTGGTAAGTAGTAAGTAGTAAGTAGTAAGTAGTAAGTAGTAAGGAGTTAGCAGTAAGTAGTAATCAGTAAGTAGTAAGTAGTAAGTTGTAAGTAGTAAGTAGTAAGTAGTAAATAGGAAGTAGTAAGAAGTAAGTAGTCAGTAGTAAGTAGTAAGTAGTAGGAGTAGTAAGTAGTAAGTAGTAAGTAGTAAGTAGTAAGTAGTACGTAGTAAGTAGTAAGTAGTAGGTAGTAGGTAGTAGGTAGTAGGTAGTAGGTAGTAGGTAGTAGGAGTAGTAGGAGTAGTAGGAGTAGTAGGAGTAGGAGTAGTAGGAGTAGTAGTAGTAGTAGTAGTAGTAGTAGCAGTAGCAGCAGCAGCAGCAGCAGCAGCAGCAGTCCGTCGTCATCGTGGTGGTGGTAGTGGTGGTGGTGGTTGTTGTTGTTGTTGTTGCTGCTGGTGCTGCTGCTGCTTCTCTTGTTGTTGCTGGTGGTGGTGGTGGTTGTTGTTGTTGTCGTTGTGGTGGTGTTTGTTGTTGTGGTTGTCGTTGCGCTGTCGCTGTCGTTGTCGTTGTGTCGCCGTCGTGGTTTCGAACCCTTCTTCGTTTACATGCTCTCCCTTGTTCCGGCCGGGGTCGCCGGATAAAACCAAGGTTTGTGGGAGGGATAGCTCTGTGTGCAGACACACCTAGATGTTTGCTTAGGGCTTAGAGGTTTCGTGATACCAACCTTTTATACCTTTTTGCAGCGCAGGTCCTCCTTTGTTCGAGACCCCGGCTTTCAAAACAGGCGACATGCAGCTTGGAGTTTGTTTGAATGCTGACGGAGGTATTGTTATTGGTATTTCCACCGGAAGTTATCGAGAACTCTCGGCAATAATGATTATCAAAACAAATCATCACAGTTCTGCCACGTTGAGGTAACCATCCAGCTGTTGGGGTGACCCCATGACTATGGAAACCTCCATATGAACATTATGGAACATATGGAATGATGAATTATTTTGGAAACATATGGGATAATGAATGTTTTTTGAACAAACTATGGAAACATATGCATTCCTATGGAGATGACTAAGAATTCCTAGGATCCTGCGAGCTTAGGAAGGGAATTGAAACCTATGCGCAGCTGGCGACCGCGTCGCCAGATTTCAGGCCATGGTCCAGCAAACACTGGGGCTTTAGCCAAAGAAATTACGGAATTTCGGACTTTTGCATTTAGGAAGCAGGAAATTGGACATGAACAATTCGTTTTGGGCAAAGTTGTGCGAAACAGAGATGGTTTTTCCGAAATTTCAAGCGTTTTCACGGTCAACATGGGCACACAACCTCTGTTTGGAAAGCGGCAAAAACTTTTTCTTTCAAGGGGAAATCATGACGCGAAAGTTCTGCAGTACCTTCGGACCACTGATCAGAGACGTGCACTTTTTGAGAATCAGGCGCTTAGAATGCATGCCCCAAAGATGATGTCTTAGATTTTGTTGAACAATACTATACAGTAGATATAATAATAATATTTATAATTATAATCATAATCATACAACTATATAATATACACATATCATGTCTATAAATGTGTATATATATATACACCATGATCATACATCCTTTCCATGACCGGCAGCTAGACCTTGGATTCTGCCACGTTCTCTGACCCTTCGTCAAGTGAATTTTCTACGCCTTGTCAGAGAGTCCGTTTTTTTCTCCGTTCCGTTGGCATAATTTCAACACTTGCACCAGGTGTTTTTTTTTTAATGTACTTGTTTGATTGCAAAGTGAACGTTGTAAGTCTGTCTCCAACACGTCAGTTTTCATGGCAAATAACAGCAAAACCTGGTGCCGGGAATTCGACATTCTAAATTTCTAAATTAATCTTTGGCCCACATTTTTTTTTTCCTGGTTTGGGCCACGTTTAAAACACCAGGGTCACATCGTTCTTATTGTATCATCTCGGAGATGTGACGGCACCGTTTTTTCCGACTTCTTTATCTGGTCACATTCGAAGATCCGAACAACAACAGGTTGTTTTTCATCGTAGAAAAACACGGTATCTGGAATGTTTTGGGATTGTGAACGCATTCTCCAAGAGCGACTCGTGATCATTAGTTACAACTGGCTGGGATGGGTCTGAATGGGTATGAGTTAATGGATTTGATCACAATTTAGTTGCAATAATTCATTTTCAGCTGGATATTGGCTTGGCTTCGTCCTTCTTGCCTTTCCATATATCGCACAAAAAACTTTGCGTTTGGCGTGGTTGAGCCCCAGCTTGTCAGTGGTGTGTTGAAAGCAAAACATGGTGCATCCCGAAATGATTCTCTCTCAATCAAGCAATCCAAACTTGAGTTGGTTAAATCCAATTTTCTTACTTCCAAATCCCCCGAGGAAACCGTTTTGCCTGACATTTTCACCATTGAGACCATGTGGATTTTTGCTTAAGTGCCAGGTGCTCCTGCGAACATCCCATTCAAATGGCGACAGGCTACAAGACAGGCAGCGCGTAGGGGCGTAGCGGAGTAGCATGTGATGTTTCTGTGTTTGGGTTGAAAGACAGACATAGAACTATAAATGGTGGATGTCAAGCTATAAACATATGGAGTATGAATGGTGTTTTTTTAATCGAAACCAGGGAGAGGATCGAGGAATGAAAGTGTCAAACACGGAACATTTGAAGATAAGCGTCAAACATTGAGATATGAAGATTCAATTATCACCTTTTAATGATGTTAGATGGCTAGTTGTTGAGGCGAAATACCAGCTGCTTCAATGGGGACAATGACACCATCACATTTCAATGGGTGGGGGGATGACAAAACCGGTCCAGAACCTGCGCATTGAATCTTGAATGAGTTGATTGGTGGTTTCAACCCATTGCAAACCATTATATATATAAATATTGAGTGCCACCCAAGGGCTGTAACTAAGTTTGACTCATGCTGGTTTCAGCCAAGATCGGATTTCCTCTTTTTTGTTCCCGAAAACCAAAAATTCGATCCATAAATCAAGACATCTTTCCAGCCGTGTTCACCTCGACCTACACCTGCAATGTCGCCAACGGCTCAGGTGAAATGGCTATAGATTTGCTGATGAATCGGGAGAGAGGTGAGAGTGCCGTTAAGGTGATGTACAAGAAGCTGCAGATCCAAAAGGCGGTTTTTTTAAAGGGCGGTTTTTGGTGATGTTGGAACAACAAGGGGAAGTTTGGACTGAAATTCATGTGAGTGACATATAGAAATCAAAGATCTATTTATATCTATTTATATCTATTTATATCTATTTATATCTATTTATATCTATTTATATCTATTTAATCTTTTCCCATTTTCGTGAGGACATTTCCTTGGGATTGTCTCCTTCGGGTGCAAGAATTGGAGACTATCATGTGAAGCCGGGCTCGATGATCCCCATGTGTTGAAAAACTACTTCCCAGAGGAAACAATTTGTGAAGTGCGACACACAATTTCTTGAAAGTGTATTTGATTGCTTTAGAAAGAGTTTTTGACAAAAGTTTTTGAATCTCAAAATTCTGGGTCCTGAGCATTTTTCTTTGCCACATCTGGTTTCAAACCTGCCTCCAAGCAAACGGTCGTCCAAAACAAGCCGACGCCTAAATAACAAGCACTGTTTGAACCCCCGAAATGAAGTTCCCCAATTTTTCGAACCCTCCTAACATCCAAAGGAATCTATTCTATTTCAAAGTCAAGTGGAAGCGTTTTGGAGCCAATCGCGGTTAATTTCAAGTCCAATTGTTTAAAGTCAATCTAATTGAAATTCATTGTAAAGTGAAGTCGAATTCGAATTCAAGCAAGTCAGTTCAATTCGAATCAATTCAGATTCATTCAAAGTCAAGTCTAATTCAATTTCAGTTCAAATTCAAACCAAATAAAATCAAATCAAGTCGAAGTCAACTTAAAGTCAATTCAACTTGAAGTTCAACAAAGCTTTCCAAGAATACGTTTCTCCATTAACAAAACAGCTTATCTGACATACTTAGGTGTCCCATGGGGGAATAATTTATTCCAGTCTCGATCATGAAAAGGAGGGTTCCGGGAAGGTTATTGGACGTTTTCAGGGAGAACGCTTCAGGTTTTTGTTCCCCACCTGCCAGGTGAGGGTCTCTAGATTTTATCAGAGCTGGCCTGCCCACCTCCGCCAGATCTCAGTGGGCACTGCCGGACCTCAACCGCGAGCGCCTGCGAGCGCCAGACGTCAGGGGCACTGCCGGACCTCAACTGCGAGAGCCAGATCTCAGTGGGCACGGAGGGGCCTCAATTGCGAGTGCAAGATGTCACACAGAATGCCAGATAGACTGTCAGAAGAGATGTCGCATAGAATGCCTGCTAGAATGTCAGAGAGAACTCCCGATAGAATGCCAGCATGAATGCTTGAAAACATGCCAGATAGAAAGCCAGATAGAAATCCAGATAGAACTCAGAGTAAATGCCAAATAGAATACCAGAATGAATGCTTGAAAAGATGCCAAATAGAATGCCAGAATAGATGCTAGAAAGATCTAGGCAGAATGTCAGAATAGATGCTAGATAGAATGCCAGGAAGAATGTCAGAATATATGCCAGAAAATACATCAGAATAGATGCCAGATAGAATGCCGGAAAGGATGCCAGATAAAATGTCAGAGTACATGCCGGAAAAAATATCAGATGGAGTGTCAGGAAAAACATATACATATAGACGTACAAGTAGCCGCAAATACTTCCGGACGGTATGATGCTCACTGTGGCGGATTTTTCCCCAACCCGAACAGTACCAGGCGAGAGAGGTACTCCTCCGTGAAGTAGCCGGACATTTTATTTTTTTCGGACTCTGGCTGGACCATACCGTTTGATACTAACTTGAATGCCATAGGCCATTGGTTCCGTGCACCCCTGTCGAAGCATTGGAGTCATAGATCCATGCCTCTGGGGCTCTCCGGACCCGGCAGAGAATGTCACAATAATTATATGTCAAGACTGCTACATAGACTGCCAGAATGCCAGATAGAGTGTTAGATGACATGTCAGATAGAATTCCAGATGTCAGATAGAATGCCAGATAAACTGTCATAATAAACTTTGCATAGAATGTCAGAACATGTGTATTTATTACACATGCCACAAAAAATCATGTTAGAAGTCCGCAATTTTTGTGGAACCCCAGTATTCTCGAGCTCCAGAAGGGCAGCGCTCCGAGATTCGCCCACTTTCACGATGCTCGAGGATGATGGTTGGCCCGTAACGTTACCCCCGTGTTGTTGGTGCCAATCGGATCTTTTGCCCTTGTATAACCCCTTGAAACAAGTGGTTTGTCCGAAAATTGTACCTTGAAGTTCCAGGTTTTTTTTAACCGTTTTGCTGTTGGACTGGCAAACCCATATCGAAACCGGAAGAAACTCCCGCTGAGGGTAAAAAAATCTAAAGTTTAGCATCGGATCATGACAGATTCGACGGATTTGGACGCGGCAGGTGCAAGAATGTCACTTTGGCTACGAGAGATCGAACTGGGATATGCTGCGATTGCTCCTGAGTACGCGCCCGCCGAACACCGCAGATGCAGCTGACGGTGACATTGGTGCCGCTTGAAGCTAGTCCTTTTATTTGATTTTGGTGTTACATTATAATATATATATATAGTAATTTGATCACCGTAGCTTGGTCCTGGCTTCCCTGTTACCAATCCTGTCAGCCTCCCCAAGCTCGGCCCTCGGGGCCGGCATTTCAAGCCACCGGTCACTGCGGCGAATTTCGACCCATGGCCGTAGAATCCATAGAGATGCATGCAACGTTGTTCGCAACGTTCGCGCGACGAGCTCCTGCCAAGTTTCACTGGTAAACCAATCTCCATATGGGGTGTTGATGATGTTTGATGATTGCATTCCATGGCATGGCTTGGTGGTATGGAAAAAAAGCGTCAAAATTCTGAAGGATGTGGAGGGGATTGGAGTGCGAAGGTTTGCATGGCAGTAATTTGATTGCAGATGTGGGTGAATTACCAGTCGACACTGATCGACCATAGATCATGCCTATCCAAAATTCAGCCACATGATGAAATGCAATGAAATGCATGGATCCGAAAGCGGTGTTTCCCGGTGCCGGGGACACAAAAATGAGCCAAGGACAAGTGAGACAGATTTTTGGGCCATATATGAGCCTTGGAAGCCATGTTGATGTCATTGCCTGATGTCAAGGGGTTTTACATGGTGTTACATACCAGTTTTTCTTCTGGTTTTCAGATAAAGAGATTGCAGAGATGGGTATCGCTCAAACTTAGTTGGATCGGTTTTTGTGTCAACATATATATATATATGTTGTATATATACATATATATATACATACTCATGCATACACATACACATACGTACACAGCACGAATCTATGTGTATACACAAATATGATATATATATAGTTGTATTACATTTTATACAATATACTAAACGCCTTGTATATATATAATAGTATATATATACACCAAAAATAATATATATATATATATACATTGTAGTATATATATACACACATTGTAGTATATATATACACATTATAGTATATATATACACACTATAGTATATATACACATTATAGTATATATATACACAGTATAGTGTATATATATACATTATAGTATATAATATATATATATATATATATACATTACAGTATATATATATATATACACTGTAATATATATATATATGTCCTTGTACACATTGTAATATACCCTCTCCGTGGTTCCTTGGCTACGCCAATGCCTTGCTTCTTTTAAAGATGCTTCATTGCAAGGTATGGCTGTGAAAAAAATATATAACGTAACGTAACGTAGCGTAACGTGAGGTGACGTAGCGTAATGTATGGATGTACGTATACATCATGAAAGCCATCGAATGCTTGGAAGCTGGCTTGACCTTGAAATTGTTAGTCCTCGACTCGAATTCAATGAGGGTCAGACAGAATTCGGCTCACGGTGTCTCGTTGCCAATCGGATGAGGCAAGGGTGGAAAAGCCAGTTCCGGCTTTAGAGAATTTAGAGCATCTTATTTAGTGCTGGTTGCTGGTGTGGTTGCTGGTGCTGCTGGTGTCGCTTACAAAATCGAAATACACAACAGGGCGAAGAATATATAATACACATATGGGGGTTTCCATAGTCATGGGGGTACCCCAATAGCTGGATGGTTTAGATATGGAAAAGCAATAAAATAGATGAGAGCTGGGGGTACCCCCATCTCATCAGGAAACCTCCATATATATATATATATCACACAGATTACACATAGTGTATAGAATTTATATCCCATACCACATGTACATCTATATCGTTTCACGTTTTTTTTTAAATGAAAAACAGGCTTTTGAAGCGTTTCATGGGATATACTGGATGCGCAGAATACATGGGATATCTACATATATATATATATACACACATATCTAGGTAAATTATAAGGACCTCACTGCAACCGAACCCTGGAATCATGGTTAGTAAGGGAAATCATCCCCAAATGGCCTTAATTCAGGTTAGTGAATTGATATAATTTACCCGCCCAGATTATGACTATATGGGATAAACATCCAGCAATGCACCGGACATTTACCAGCAAGGATATATCAGCAGATCATTCGGAAAGAATGGGAATGGGTCAAGTCATTGTTGGAAACAGCCAAACAGCCCAAATTGGATGGTTCATAGATTCTGTTCATACCAAAATCGTGACGCATACTCAGATCAGTGCTGATTAGAAGGTCAAAGCACGAGGTGCCATGTTACCAAGAGCTGGCACGGTTTTCCAGTGCTCAAGGGACAACCTTTAGGAATGCTGTTTTTTTTTTAAAAAAATCCATCACATATTGGAGTTTCTATCGATTCTCGTGTAGCCTTTGCATGCCTTTGCAATCAAACTTCGCAATGGAAGGTCCATGAACCTCTTCATTTCTCTACATTTACGCATGATTTTATCATTTTTCCAATACCTGAGGGGAAACCAATTCTGAGAATCTCGTGGCATCGCGGTACGATACTCTGATTGGCACCGTGGCAGATCCATGAATTCGGCAATTCGGCTTCAGATGCATGACATGTAGAGACCGAGAGATACCAAGATCCCAAGAGGAGGGGTTCTCCAAAATCCACCAGCCGAGCAGTCCAGCATTTTTTGGACAACCCCGTGACCTTGGGATACCTTGGGATGCATGCGATGAAACGATGCAGACTGCATAGCAGATAATAGCACTCCGCAGTTGTGAAACTGACCGCGTTGCGGCAGAAATGACCGGAGATCACCACAGCAAGCGCTCGCGATACAAAAATGATGTAAAGCTTTACCCACAGATGGACACTAATGGTATTTTCCATGATTTTTCCATCATTTTTGCACGGAAAACACGCCAAAGTTGCCATATTGATGAGAAAAGGATAGAAAAGGAGGTTTTTGCAGTACTTGTAAATTGTTTTAAACCACTGGATTTTGGGGTAGCCATGGGTAGCCTATTTCGAGACAAAGCCACCTGGTGTTGGTCATGGTGTAAACCGACTGTGGGAAATCCCCGATAATCCAGGAGAAATAACTGGCTTGGGAAAATCATTGCGCCCTGAGCGGCCCACACACCCAGTTTCGATGTGTTATGTCAATGCGTAAAAACTGGTTATTTGGGAAGGTCATGGAAGCTCAGATACAACATCACCATCCCATTTCACCATTTTGATGCTATTTTGATGCTCCAAAATTACAGGTTTATGGCACTGGGTTGACCACATTATCCCGACATCTTTTTGGGCACCGAGTCCGAGTCGATGTGAATTCAAGGAGAATGTCGAGAAGTGTCGAGTCATCTGCCAGAGATCGCAGAAATGACACACTTAACAATGATATTTGGGATTTACTATTAATAATGGCTTAATAATGGTTAATGATGGCTTCATAATGGTTAATAGTATATTAATTTAAGGACACTTTTTTTGAAACACATTTACAATATCAGCAGCTGAAATGCTGAAATCTCCACACAGATTTGATCAACCAACATCAACCAAGCGACTTTCTCTCAAAAAATTCACAGCTTTTCACAGCTTTCCAGGTGGCATCGGCTGGCATCGGCCGTCGTTGTTCGTCGTCGCCATGGCGTATCCGGAGATGCGCGTGCCCAGGATTGATTTGTCCTCGCCACAGGAAGCCAGGCCGACGAAAAATCCCCACCGTTTGCCAAGGAACACAGGGGGTAGACTAAAGAAACATGTGGCTTACCCTCTGGTAATTTGTTACATAGCTATGGAAAATGGCCATTTATAGTTGATTTTTCCATGAAACATGGTGATTTTCCATAGCTATGTTAGTTTACCAGAGGGTATTAACCAACTGTTTTAGCTTGGAGTTTTTCGCCTTCTATTTTCATATATTTTCATATTAGGACCATGTTGACTGGATACTTACGAACATTTAGCCAAACAAATTAGTGCTGAAATGTGTACAAAGGCACAAATGGAGCTAGAACCCACCTGAGAAATGAGAAGTTAAGGAAGGAACATGGGGACAGGAGTCAAGCAAAACTTCATGCTGAACCAACATAAAGGTATATATTATTTCTCAACAATTGGGGTTTAAGCAAGCCAAATATATATATATATACATATTAGATATACATATATATATATACAAAAAATAATATCTACAAACATACTAACATGATAGAAGATGTGAACATGGGATTGAACTGCAGATGTAGATGAAATCAATTCAACTACTTCAATGGAGACTCCAAAGAGGTGAGATTTGGGACGGGGACGAGTCGGACGACATGTCGGACGATGTCGCGAGTGACCGATGTGGTTTTGCTCGGTTTTGCATAGCCCACTTATCATTAATTTATCATCCTATCAGCTAGCGTGCTTGGCATTTGTAGGCATTTTTCACATCTACCACTTGATACGCCATGATACGATGTTTGGATTGGTAGACGCCCACTTTTTCCTATAGGTTGAGATGATCGGAAATGGGTCCAAAAAAATTGACCCCCAACTCTGGATGACGTAATACCATTCTTCAATGTAATTCTTGACCCATGCCTGCATTCTGGAGTCCCTTGGGATCCCTTGGGTTTGTTTGAAATAGGCGATTTCCAACATCTGGTGAACCAAGATGTCCTTTTCGGCTGGAGTTCACCACTGGGCGCCCAAGTGTCCCCTCCAATGTCTCAGCATTTCTTCCTATCTCGCTTCCAACCTGGTTGGACTATGGGTTGGACCAGTTTTCGGCCCCGAAAAAAAAATCCATAAAATTCTTCCGCGGCGTTTCCTCTTGGCGAAGCCGGCAGACATTGAAGCCCCGTTTCTCGGTCGCATCGCATCCGTCGCATCCGTTTTCTCAAAGCGTGCATCGAAGGCACTCCATTGCGGTGGTCATGTCTCACCTCAACGCCTTGGATTTGTTCCTGGAGTTCCTTGGATTTGCTGCGCGGGAGACGCGAACAATTGCATAATATAAAAATATCATTAATATGTGGTGTGTATCTCTATATATATATGATTAAACTGATATATCCATAACACATATACATATATATATATGATATATTATCATATATATATATATGAGATATATCATATATGTATATATATATATATATCATATATGTTACGGATTAAACTGATGGTGTTTCTCTGGTGGCCCGTCCCGACATTGATGGCGTGGCGAGGAACATCTGCAGAGGCCACTGGCAGTGGGGAAACAACTGGCAAGGTGCAGAGCGGAGCGGGTCAGCCCTTGGCGTTTGGAGAAATTGGGATGTGAAAACTGAAGTGACTAATGGGATGTACCCTCTGGTATATAAACATAGACCCTGAAAATCACCAATTTTTAATGGAAAATAGTCTTCCAACCCCGATGACTGCCAGGGTCTATGTTAATTTACCAGAGGGTAATGGGATACATAAAACCAATTTGATATCATACATTGGAGAACTGGGAGCTGAGAAGAAATATGGTGGAACATGGGGTTTAACGGTTTAACGCAGAAGAATGCAGGATTTCACTGACAGAAACCGGAACATATGAGGGGTTAACGAAGCAAAAATTAAAAGGGTGGAAATTTAAGGGTTGAACCACCTTTTTTGGGATATAAATTTAGATTGGGATACTTTAGCAACAATCTGTTCTTGGGTTTGTCTGAAAATGGGTGTTGATAACAAACCACGACGGTGAAATTATGGGACACGCACACACATATATATATATATATATGCACAATTATATAATGGCGGATATATATATACACATACACAATTATATATATATACATACACAATTATATATATAATGATATATACAATAATATAATATATATATATAATTACATATAATGGGATATAGAGTCAAAATGATATATTGGGTTTCTACCCCAAAATGGTTATTCTGTAGTAGGGAAACTGATGATACACCATGGGATTTGTTGGGCACCCTATTTCCGGACACGCCCCAATGATTTGAGAACTGAGCAAAACATTCACCTTTTTCCAGTGGGGAACCAAGGAGCTACGAATAGAGTGTCCCAACCACATGTTAGTTGGAGTTGATTCGAACAACACTTTTATGTATAAAACATTGGGATTCCTCTCAATAATCTAACCCAGCTGAATGGGAAATCCCCTTTTTCCCTGTGAAAATCATTTATACATGGATATCAGCGGGCAATTTTCCATTGGCGGTTTGGAGTACCAGAGGCCATAGGGGATTTTAGTCAGCCCGCCCCTCCGCTGACATTTTGCTACACCGTTTTTGAACGCCAAGAGTGTGGGCAGAATGCAGAGTTGGGGCACTGCCTCCAGCATAGACACTTCTCGCATTGAGTTCAGACACTTTGACCAACAGTCACCACCCCCAAGAGTGGAAACCAAGAACGGAAGGGCCCCGTTCACGTTGAAATTTTCGCCGCTATGGCCGCCATGCCTGCGACCGGCATGCGCCGCTTCTGTGTGGCAGTGGTGGTGTGTCTGGGGGTCGGTATGGTGCACCGTGGCCTTTTGACCTTCTGCCCGGGCCAGAGCCCACCGGGCGCCGGCCAAGCACCACAGACCAGGGGAGGGCTGATGATGAGACATGCGGACGCCTTGCTGTTTAGATTTGATGTTTTTCGTTGGGGGTTCCAGTGGTTCATACACTAGAAGCGTCATCATAGAAGAGATATAGGTTCACATCACCATTTTTAGTTGGAAATAATATGGGTGAATTTAATTTGAATGGAAAATATACTTATTCAATGCATCCATTTACCACGGGAAATCCCCAGTGTTTTGTTTTCATTTTTATGGCCCGGAAATCCCAAAAAAGCCAGGAAGGAACCACCATGGAGAAACCCAGCAGAACTGGGAGCCAGTGGCGTCTGAATGTGGGCCGCGCCCTGGATGTCTTGCGCCGGGATGTGGCGGGTCTCTTTAGCCGCAGGAACCACACACCGGATTTCTCCATCTACAGCCCGGAGATTGAGGTGCGAAAATCCCGCTTGGGATATATCGGAGATACCCTCCTCTGGTTATTTAACATAGCCATGGTATAGATGGCCCATTATTAGATGGTGTAGCTATTAGAAATGGTGATTTTCCATGGCTATGTTAAATAACCAGATGGTATCAAAAAAACCAACGGAGTTTTGAAGTACCAGGAAAAATTCAGATAATTTTTTGAGATTCCCCTGAAATTCGAAGTTGATGGGACTTAATATGGGATAGTCTTTACGAAAAATGGGGATCTATTTACCAATGATTTACCACCTATAAAATGGAGATCTGAGGTACATGTTTTTTTTTTTTGTGAATGGGTCTAATCTATTCAGTGGGAACATATGTTGAGATGGGATGTGGAAACGAACAATGATTCGGTTGGATACAATCAGGACATTATTTTCATGGATGTAGATGTGGATGATGTGGGATACAAGAATACCAAGATGCTCCATGTATGGTATATTTACCTATATTTGGGTGATTTTTAGGGCAAATGTTGGTAAATATTCCATACATGGAGCATAGATATGATTTGTGTTTGGTACCCGAAATGTTGGGAAAAACAAGAGAATCGAATGGTTTAGAAGGGAGCCAGCAGTCATTGGACATGCCTAGATCACCGAGAAAGTTTGTGATCCCAAGGGATGCATCTGGCTTTCTCTTCATAGACGAGTTTTTCTTGGTCAAATTCTCATGTGTGTTGGCTACATTGATATTATAGAATTTATAGACGTATAACATATACATACATATATATATAATATAATTATATTATATATACATCATATATCACATATCACATATCATATCATACATACAGGTTTACATAATATCCATATCCATCCTTCACCTATCCCTCAACTTCCCAAAAAGCCACGTGTTTTAAATACGGAGGTCACCGATGCGCGACTGCCCAGCTTCAAAATCAAGGGCCTGGCGAGTTATCAGCAGGTCTTGTCCACCTTGCAGTGGTCTTTGAGGACCACCTGTCACAGTAGCAAGCTGGACACCCGACGGAATTTCAGGAGGCGGTCGGAGTGAGGTCTGTGAGGTCTGTGAGGTCTCGGTGCAACATGGTGAAACTGGAAGTCATGCCACGGACCCAAGGTGAAATGCTCTGAATGCACACTTCTTTTTTTGGAAGCACTGTGGAAGAGATATCAACTCATCTACCATTCGCAGATGCTAAAACTGTGGTGGAAGACAGCGCGGAAGACACGTAAGATTAGACTCCAATGGGGATATTCTGTAGTTACTGTCAACATAGATTTTCAGGAAATATGTGTTCAAACCATGAACCACCATTCAATGGAGATATTCTACCAACGAAATTGGGATTAAACCAGCATTCTGCGTATGGGTCAATCGCGCCGCACAATTTAAGTCATAGTACCAACGGATCGTTTTTTCTTTTTTGGCAATAGTTCTAACACATTATTGAAAGTTCTCACCTAAGGACGAATCCTATACATATATATATATGTGTATATATACATATATATATACATGCTTTTATGTACATGTGTCCTTTTCTTTCAAAAAAACACATTATTTTTGTTGCATACCATTAACTGGGGAAAACGCTTCGTAATGCTCAGTAACACTTTGTAGCCTGGTCGGTGTCTTATCGAAACCAGTTTCCTTTCTGAGTTTTTTCAGCCATGAACCACTATTCAATGGGGATCTTTAGCAATTAAATACATTTTGACTACGGAAATGAGATTATCCACAACATGATCAGAAGTCAATCGGTTATCATCCCCCAAACAATATGCTATGGGATGCGACGGTTCATAGGGTTGTGAGGGATTCTCCATGAAGATGTTCTTTTCAAAACAAGAATCACCATTGAGTGGTGATATATGAGCTGTATGACTAAGACTGATATTTTATTTTTGGTTCCTTCCCCAGGGGGTGCATATGGGTTTGCCTCAAACTTGCAGGATTTCCAACCCGAATTTCATGCGGTTTTGTTTTCCATGCGCAAACAATGGATTGTACAAACCATTGGATAGAATGAAAGTTACATATTTTGAGATGACCCCACATAGTTAGGAGGTCGTGAAAATTAATGATCATGCTGGCTTAGTTCACTCATTTCTGGATGAGATTCTTACCTCATTTATACGGTGATACAGTATATATTTACATGGTGTTGCACTACTCTCGACAAATGCTTTGGATACAATTTCACCCTACAATTGAAACATTCAGTAACATTGATATCATTGTTTAAACTAACATATATATATATATACATTCAGCAACATATACATATATTATGATAATCTATTGTATATCTAAAGCTCGCTTGAGGAAGCCATTGGTTCCTTACGTGATGTCCAAAGATCCGCATCTTAGGAGATCACCTCGATCACTCCACCGGTGAACAATGACATGTACCTTCGCTGGCGCCTGAAGTTGTGGTTCAAGGACTGTCCGGGTTTTCCGGGTGGGCCACTGGTTTTCCTGGGATGGCTTTGATGACAAACATGTCCTAAAAAGGTCCTGTTTTTAGCCATCCGTTTTTGGAGTTGAACATAGTTGAACAGCAGCTCTTATTCGTATGAATGACTTTCCATTTCGGGGATCATTATAATATGACTGTTGTGTCATTTCTTATTTCGTGTTATTTCATGGATTTTACGCATCGCTGCGCCTTTTTCTCTGGTTGGGAAGTTCGACGATCCGTCCATAAAAAGCGACCAGGATGTGCGCTCTTGGTTTGGCATTGGGCAAACCCTGGGCGCTAGCGCCGAGATTCCCTTCATCGTTGAGGGCTACTCGAAGTACACCTTTGATCCCTGGTCTGCGGAGATAGTGAAGCACACCATTGACATCACGAATCCTCCCATGTATCCTGGCAAAAGCCTGCTGAGTCGACACTTTTTTCGTTTCCCTCTTTTTTTTCGAAGTAATCCACGATTTGTCCAAGGATTCTTTCTTTTTCACCAAATTTCAACAGCCTCAAAGTTGTTCAATCTTCGAACATCTTCGACTTTTGTCAGCCCTTAATCTTTCCGAGGTATTTATCGGATTTGATGGCGTCCTATGCTGCTCCCTCTTGGCTCACCGTGAGTCAGCCGATGCCCGGTTTGAGCGCCTGGCCCTTCGCCGCCGCCGCCGCCAGCGGCGGCGCTTTCGTCGGTGGCACCGCTGGCGCCGCGGCGCGGCGCGAGGGCTCCGGCTCCGGGGCCACGGGGGCCACGGGGGCCACGGCCAGGGCTGCGGGGTTTTCCTTTGGACTGCCTCAAGGCCTGTCGGAATGGGAATCCCTGGGGAATTTTTTGGGAATTCCATTCTGTTCCATTCTGTTCCATTCTGTTTCTAGTGGGGATATATTTTGGGAATACTGGAAGGAATGAGAGATTTTTCTGGACCTGGATATGATGTAAGTGGGAATTCAACCCCCAGTTATGGCAACGATGATCAACCGCTGGAGTAGATCAGAATCAGAGGGATGAACATCCATAGCTAGATCAGCTGGGGTGAACACACTACCAGAGTTTTGGCTATGAAACATGCATGACAAAGGTTGTGAAGGTTTAGGCTGCTGAGAAACGATGAACAGCGATGAACCATCGATGAACATCGATGAACCATGTATGGTGAAAGTTTTGGTGCAAAGTTTTTCGGTTTTCGTTACCCCACAGTTTATCAGAACGTTTGCCCCAGATTCTTCAAAGCACTTGCCAAGTACTGTAGAAGAGATGGGACAGTTTTTAAACTCTGATTTTCCGAGGCTGTGAAGATGACTTCGAGTGCAACGATGGCAAGGCAGGGTTCCAGTCATAAATATGGATCATGGCCCGGCAATAGTTCGATGAGTTACTGCTTTTTTAATGGCGATTTGTTTCACAGAGCTATGTAACCAATTACCAGATCACTTATTAAATGGTATCTTTTATTGTTAAAGTGGAGATGTCACCAACAATCCAAAATTAAGCTAGTTTTTTATTACCAGAGAGTATCTTATTTGGTATTGTTGGTGACATCTCCACTTTACGACCGTTTTTTCCAACCTCTGAGGGCATCATTACATGGGAGTTACATTCCAACATACAAACTTAATTACCATCTGGTTATTTAACATAGCCATGGAAAAGCACCAGTTTTAATAGGTAAACCCAGGTAAACCATCTATAAATGGCCCATTTTCCATGGCTATGTTAAATAACCAGAGGGTAATTCCAAATGAGTTTTCGGTTGTTTGCTGGTGACATCCTCCTTTCCGATCATTTCTGAATACCATTTTCAGTTATCTAAGTCTCTTTGGATCGTTGATGTTCATTTGTTATAGTTATTGGTTAAATATGGTTAGACCAACAACTATAGTTATATAGTTATTATTATTATTAGTATTGAACCAACAATTATTGTTCATTTGTCATAGTTATTGTTTCAGCCTTTCTGATTTCTTTTGCACCCCAACTCACTCCCTTCCAACTTTCAACTTGTTGGTCGATCCCCCCATGAAAAAACTGCTGTTTGGAAGGTTGGAAGTTGGAAGTTCTAGACATGATTTTGAGACGCTTATCCAGATCATTCATTCATTCATTCATCCATCCATCCATCCATCCATTCATTCATTCATTCATTCATTCATTCAATTTATCTATTTATCTATCTATCTATTTATCTATCTATCTTAACGTCCCCTTCTTTTGTTGGTTAAATTGTTAAATTAGCCATATTAATTGCGCCTACTTTTTCTTGATCAATACTGATCGTATCCCGCTTGTACCGCTGCCAGTGCCAAAAATCCCATGGTTAACTCCCTTTTTTAGCTCCCCGAGTCATGGACAATCAACTACTGTATAGTGACACGAAATGTTGAAATGTTGAAACCAACGATTCCTTCCCCACAGGAATTTTTGAGAACCCCCTGAAAATCCTGTAATTATTCATTTTGGGGGACGCAATTCGGATTAGGAAGGGATTGGATACCAACCGTCGCCGTTGCTGGCCAAGGTGGCGATATTTTATCGTATCCCATTAAGCAAATCCTACATCCCATCGAAAATCCATTCATACTCATTTGCACATCAAATCCCACTCTATCATCTGCCTTCAGTTTTTCTATTCTCCTACATCTTCTGTAGAAATCCCAGACATTTTCGAATCCAGCGACCCTTTAAAGGGGCCCCCGGCCCTCCGGCAGCCCAGGCCAACTTCCCACTGCAGTGCTGCGAGATGCCGCTGCTGGGGAAGTTCTGCTGCGAGCCGCCGGACTTCTCGGAGGGCGGCGTACGCAATGAGATGCCCGCCTACGTGCCGTTGCCCGTGCCGGTGGATCCCCTGCAAGACCAGTAAGTGATGTGGATGAGTTGAGTAGATAGGCTGAGTTTGAGTTGAGAGGTGGGGAGGGAGTTTGGGACTGGCTCGAAAAATGTGGACTTTCGTAAAGATCGCAGAGCTGGGAAAAAAGTCAGCAATGTGACGAACCATTTTGTTGGCCAAGATGGGACTTGAGGAGCGAAATCATGCTACCAAAGTGACCATAACTCGCCGTGTTTTGTACTTCAAATGTCCAGCCTCCGACATTTTTGAGCCATACCCAGATGGTACAGATGAAGCAACCGGTATTGTGGATCAGCTAAGCTGGCTGGACCTCCAGCGTAGAGTTTCGTACAGAGATCTGGGCAAATTGATCCATGGAATTCGATGTTTTTCCCCATCCAAAATCGTGTTTCTTCCATTTTCTTCCCTAGATTTTACATTGCCAGTTGTTTGGGTTTGAGTGCCGATTCTTTTCAGTGCTGTTAACTGCATCCGCCAAGATGTTGATTCCTTCAGAGTTATCCCTTTCCCCGTTCGCTGAATTTAAGGCACCCCAGAAGCCCAGGAGTCATGAGGGTCGTGAAATTGGAAATGATTTGCCCGTGGACACCATTGGACACCCTTTGAAGATGTTGGAGTTGTCCGCGAATTTTGAATTCAGACCTCGAGGAACGCCTCGTCAGCAGTTTCTCGAAACGTATCAGTTGTGTTTTCGCGATTCGTATCGCCCAAATAGACCGAGATCACTGGGTTCGCGAACCGATCGCCGCTGAAAGAATTGGTGAAATGGGTGAGGTGCTCTTCAGCAGTGACCCAGAGAGGTGATGAAAGAAGTTCCCTGTGGCATAGCATCAAGCATTGACCAGTCTGATGCTGAAGAGTGGCTATCGGTATAGGTACATAGAATGTATATAATCATAGAGACACCCGAGGAGTATATCTATGCTAGGATATAAACCATCTTTTAATAGATATCATGCTGTCAGTCTGTCTACAGATATTCTATCTAACATTCTATGAGTTTTTTTCCACTTGGGCATGCTTAAATCATTACTTACACCATCCCCAAACGCAGAACATCATCTAACAATGAAAGGAAGATGAAGGATCCATGTATACTGGTTGGTTATTTCAAATACTTTTTGGCTTCCCGATGATTCCAAATCTGGTCAAACCCACCACCAACCAGACTCAACGGCTTGTTGAGGTATCTCATTGTATCTCCCATTTGTGATGCCCGACCTTTCCCTGATGAAAAGATCCCATAATGTAACCGCTAGATTCCCATTGAAAAGTAATGCTTGCAGGAAGCAACTAGCAGATACTAGCAGTATTTTCTTCAGGGATACAATTGATATCAATTTCTGATATCAATCACAGGTTGGTTTCCACTCCAAGGAATCCCGTGATGTCAAGCCGCTTGTTCTAGCGGGATGGTCGTCCATATTCCATCGGAGTTGCCATGGGAATCCATTTCCATGATATATCATATATATAAAGCTCCATTAGTCGATTGGCGACCATCTCCCGATGTGGGTAGATCATCCAATTTCTGACTATAGTCGGTTATGTATATATATATATTATATTATATATATGTATTATATTATATATATACGCGTAACGCCTGGGCTTTGCCCCAGCGTTGCAGCGTAGCGTAGAGGGTTCCCATTCCCAATCAAATGTTGTTGCAACTTTACATTCAATTGGGAAGATCAACAAAGGTATTAGGGAATATTAGAATCCGACCCCCGTTGAACTCTACATTCCATTGGAAGATCAACAAGGTATTAGGGAATGTTAAAATCCCACACCCATTAAACTTTAGATTCAATTGGGAAGATCAACAAAGGTATTAGGGAAAATTAAAATCTACATTCAATTGATGATGATGATGATGATGATGATGCTGATGCTGCTGATGATGATGATGATGTTGTTGATAATGATGATGACGATGATGCGTTGCCCAACGTCGTTGCGGTTCGGGGCAAAGCCCAGGAGTTTGCTGTGTATATATATATATATGGTATGTATATATGTACATAAAGAAATATATATATATATGTATATACATCAGAAAATCCCCATGGGCCCCATAGTATCATATCCAATGAAAATCCTCATTATATGAGAAGCATCGCATCATGAAACGACTCACCATTTTAATGGTTAAATCCTAGCAACCCCAAACAGATTCTGAAAAGTAAGTTCCTACTAAAATGGCGATGAATTGCACTAAAAGTAAGCATCTTTTTAGGGGGTCACCTACAACTTGCCATTATATGATATCCCGATATTTTCCAGATCTCCGACAATTTGGGCGTTCTATAACTTTATCCCAGATATTTCATGAAAAGTCAGCATCTTAAAAAAATATGGAGGTTTCCGTTGAGTCATGGGGGTACCCCCAGTCATCATCCAGTCGTCAGAAACGATTATGACTTAGTATAGGTCAACAACCATGGTGACTCGGGAAATCCCCACGACTTTTCTTAAGCCTCAGTAAAATCCAACTTTCAGGGGATTACTTGGCAGATATTATTTATGCCAGATAAATGACTAGATATTATTTTGATGGTTAAATCATGTTAAATCCATCTAACTTGACCATGGCACCATGGCTTTCACCTGTCTCTCTTGGAGGCACTACGTGGTCCGACGGAGGCGGAGCAAGCTCTGGCTCCTACTACTACGAAGGCACCGGGGCCACCGGGGCTCTGGCGGGGCGGGGGTAGCGTCGGCAGAATGAATGCCGTAATAATTCTCAATGAGAAAAACCTGACAACCAACAACTATATATCGAACAACTAGACGCATTAGAAATATAACTATCATCTATATTGAATGAATACAATATCATCTTGACAATGAATTTTGATGATTAGATAATTACCAACCAACAACTATAGAATGAATGGGTTGTAATATGTATCAGTCAATAATTAGATAAGTAGATAATCATGGTTAGAATTGTTTTGTTGGTGCCACTTCCATGTTTTCTTGATTCATTGGCTATGCCTGTTCTTGGTGGATAATACCTATCTTATATCCTACAGTTGGTGCCTGCCATTTTTGTCGGTTGGACGCACAACATGTATTTGTGCCACGCTGTTGGTGCACGTCCTCTTGTTTGGTGGGTAAAGCCTCGTTTTGGTGTATCCCCATAATTTAGCTGTATGAATTATTGCTGACTATCTATTGTTGGTTTTACGCACATATTACTTGTACTTAATATATGGGTGCATATCCCATTCTTTGCTCTTTGTTGGTTTTTTGAGTTCGAACACCCTTTAAAAACACATGTATATATATATATATATGTATGTATGTATGTAATGTAATGTAATGTAATGTAATGTAATGTAATGTAATGTAATGTTATGTTATGTTATGTATGTATGTATGTATGTATGTATGTATGTATGTATGTATATGTATATATACATATATAGGATATACGTGAATACATCTATGTGAATCGTTGCATTTCTGGTGGCTTTTGAGTTGTGCCCCAACGTGACGATGCTGGGTTCGTCATCGTCCAGGCCCACCGGGCCAATGGCACGCCCAGTCAGGCGGGCGCATATAACTTATATTGGATCTTGCCTTATACCAACAGACCAACAGTATCTAACTTATATATCTAACTTTTATATCTAACTTATATGTATATACATATATATATAATATGGAAACATGTCAAACATTTATACTATAATTGAGATACTGCTTGTAACTTGTATAGATCTTACCTTACAGTGTATTTTCTTTTTACACACACGTGTATACCTAGAAAACTGGATTGTATTTTTTTCCATTATGGGTGTATCGCGGAGTTCTCGTTGTTTGTTTGAAATCCGTATTCTGCCCAAATCCACAATGGAATCTGCGCAGTTTCAAATCACAGATATGCTTCATTCAAGCGCTTGGAAACTCACTCAAAAACCTAGTGTGTGAATCTTTGCGTTTCTTATTAGTGGTTGCAGAGCTGTACCCCAATGACCTTCCCCAGTTATTCGGCTTTCTCTGAACATGGGACAGCATAACGAGTGGAATTCGGGGACTTTTCCCATGGGTTTTCCAGGCCCACCGGGCAACTGGCAAACTGAAACGCAGTCAGGTGCTGCTAGTGCTGGTAGTGCTGGGCACTGGGACATGTAAATTTAAACATATAACGAAATAAGTCGTCATGCTTGATGTACCATTTTTGTATATGATATATATATATACATGTATACATATACGTATATACATATATATACATATATATATACATACACATATAAACATATATGTTGTATGCACCATTTTTTGTGGGAACATTTGTTGTACTTGGGATATATTGGGACATAGCCTGTTTGTGTTTGCAACTCAGGATCATCGTCGACTACGCATGCAGAGGGCCAATGATGGACTCCTTAAATCCATGTTGGATGGTCCCCTATGGAGGCTATCACTGAAATGGGGGCATTCCGGCCAGACCTGGAAATTGAGAGAAAAATCCCGAACACCCTCGATGCACATGCAGAGAAACTGTACATATGCAGATATGCAAATTTAACTCGTATGTACACACATGTGTACACATAGGTATAATTGTTGTATAACACACAGATATATATATATATACATACATACATACATACATACTCATATATATATATATTAGTATATATCAATGTTTTTTCAAATACTGTAAATAGATAAGTATATGTATATATGTATATTGTAGATTTCTATACGCGAACGATTATCCCAACAATGACCATTGCTGCCCACAAAGTGCTTTCTTAGGCGAGCCTTGGAACTCTGCGTACGCTGCCGCGGAAGGAGGCAGCTGCCCTGATTTCCATCCAGGATGGTGATAAAAAATGGATCCCTTCATATGCTTCATATATTTTTACATCCTGAAGTAGATGGAATTAATGGAATTTTTCAATATAATTGGATTGTATACAATCCAATTTGGCGATTTTTTTCTAGTCCATTGATGATGGCAATCAAGAGTGAATGATAGTGTGGGGTGTCGGCAAAAGACATTTTTGTGGGTTACACAAGCTACACATAATAGGTTACTCAACGGTGATCTATATACCCCATTGTGTATCGTGGTTGTTTTCCAGCCAAAAACATGGAGAGCATCAGATTATTGAGAAGTGATGGTTGATGATTGCAGAGGACTATAGACCTGAGGTCTGCGAAAAATTGGGGACTATGGGCCAGAATGGGAAATTATCAACAAAACCTGCTTGGTGGTTTGGAACCATGGAATTTGATGACTTTCCATTCAGTTGGGAATGTCATCATCATCATCATCCCAACTGACGAACTCCATCATTTTTCAGAGGGGTAGGTCAACCACCAACCAGAAACAAATCAAAATAAGTCATTTTGGTGTTTTTCGTTCACTTGTGGTGAACCAGAACTATTGGTTTCCGCTTTGAAGTCTGACATATTTTGGACGAGTTTTGGTGACTTTTTTTTTTTTACCAACAGAACCCCTCATATGGGTGAACATTGAAACCAATGCATCACTGATTTTTCTTGTGTCACTTTTTGGCATTAACCTATCCAGTTTTGGAAGTTTGACCACCATCGTGAAGACCTAATTGTTGGTTAGGTGTACTGCAAGGGATTTTGACATACCCTCTGGTAAACTAACATAGCTATTGAAAATGGCCATAGAAATAGTGGATTTTCCCATTAAAAATGGTGGATCTTTCCATAGCTATGTTAAATTACCAGAGGGTATACCAAATACGGAGATCTTAACTTCACCAGCGTCCGGCCGCTTGGACGTTGACGGGCTGATGTTGGCTGACCTGAGAATGTGTGGGATACTGATGGATTGACATGGGATGATGATGATTCTCCCAAATATTTGGTTAGTTTGGTTCTGATCTGCGGCCATTTTTGGCATGGCTCAAGTTTTATTTCATTAGACATGATTAGAATGGATATCGCAAGCACGATATTCTTGCGGGTCCATTGTCACCTCCTTTTTAAACCTATGCTCAAGTTCATACCCTCTGGTAAACATACAGAAAACTATGGAAAATCACCATTTTCAATGGGAAAATCCACTATAAATGGCCATTTTCAATAGCTATGTTAAATTACCAGAGGGTAAATGCTTGCTCTTCAAAAAATGTGATGTTCCATTGCCCAACAGTGATCGAAAATCCTTTTGAAAAAGAGGTCCATTGAAAACTGGGGCACTTCTTCTCAAATCGCCAGTCAATGTGTGAGTTGAGAGTTTGCCCTGTAGCTTTGGGTCGCTCTTTATAGGTATGACCTCAATTCTTAGAGAGGCACACGACGGATTGGTTCCAAATATTGGAGTGATTTGGGGCCCATCTTGGCATTTTGCAAGGCTGCAAGACACTCATTTGATGATTTTAGGCTACCCTTGCCCTTTTTTTCCGGTCTCATATACTCCATTTGAAACCCCAAATCGCCATTTCCCCTGTGGTTTCTCTGTGTCGGGGCACTGGAGGTACTCCCTGGGCTGAAGCAGCGGCAGGGGAGACAGGTGCATCCTGGAACCACGGTAACTACTCCTGTAAGTTGGGGTATGGGGCCCGTACAACTCTGCTTATAGATCTAAGTGTAACTGGAACTGCAACCCCTGTCTGGGAATTGATCAAAACCTAAATTTACCATGAATTTCTCAGAAATGAAGATCCATTTACCAGCCATTTTTTTCGTGTGAACAGGACCCATGGCCACATCAACAGGAATTCTAGATATTTCAGGTATGTTTTTCAAGGAGAGTTGGTACATGTTGGTACCAACATGGGTCATATTGCGGCATCCAGGGGTGTTTTTTAAGGTCCCCGGGTAGCATCGGGTACCTACCTTTGCCGAGAACGACAGCCCAAGCATGGCCTTGGGGTAACCCAAAATGGTTCCAAAATATTGCACCGTTTCGTCCACTGGAATCTATTGGATATGGGGCGCAGATGACCCATGTTATAAAATGTTATAAAGCTGAATGTATTGGAGCTGTTCATTTGGCCAAACGAAGGGAAAAACATGGGTTCCGGGATTGCTACTCCTTAGGCATTTTTTTTTCGTTCCATTCATGGACCCCAGCAAAATGGCTGACCATGGAGGAGATGAACAGCTAACATCCATGTCATTGGAGACCCTGTCCATTGCCGAGGGGCAAGCTGCGTCACGTGAAAAAACATGGTGGTCGGAATGTGAAGGTTAAACGGACCCAGCAAGTGATGTTTGTATATGTTTAAGTTGGTTTAACTTATATCTCACTGGTTGGTGGTTTGGAACATTTTTTTTTCCATTCAGTTGGGAATATCACAATCTCAACTGACGAACTCCATCCTTTTTCAGAGGGGTTCAATCCACCAACCAAGACTCAAAACAAGTAGTTATGATCAACGTAGCCCGCCAGTTTCGATATGGCTTTTGAAGACCAGACCAAGAATCTTGAACGTGCTCTTTTTATGTATAAATATATATATATATATACACACATATTAAATATCTATTTTAACATTGCAGCAACGTGCGTGTGTACATATATATATATATACATACATACATACATACATACATACATACATACATACATACATTACATACATACATACATACATACATACATGCATGTAAGACGCATATATTTATCTAATATATATATAGATCACTGAAGCACCTCGATTCCTCCGACTGTCCTGTCTAGACGATGGCAACCACCACATGGCATTGTTGGAGAGGCTTGGCACAGGCGCGCCGTGTCCACGGCATTGATCATTGCCATTTTCTTCGGATATTCCACTGGATATATACCGAAATATACCTTGTGTAATCTTATAACCAAGAATTTGATAGTTACTTTCTTCATGACACAGATTGATTAGCTCTTGGGAATTAGCTAAATTTTTGCAGATTTTGACGAGGAAACATATGGGGATACAATTGATACATGATGGTTGGCTGGATATACTCTCCTCTATACTTTGGGGATTGTCACAATACATGAACATGCAGTCAATGATGATCGATAGGATAGTCCCTGGTCATACACCAGAGTCAGGATATACAATGGTATCCCATTTACACCATGGGTCATGATCATTTTAATGCTTGGTTGACCGACTTATCCAGTTATCCGTGGTCATACACCAGCACCATGACAGTAGCATACGCATCTGTCGGACTGGGTGAATATGAAGCTTCAAGCTCCATCAACCAACGGTGCCATGGTCAAATTGGTCAAGATACGTTGGCGAACATTTCTCATGTTGGGGGATGGTCATCAATCCATTTTCATAGGGCGAAAAGTGTACCCTATGTCAGGACTTTTATTTCCATTGTGGGGCAGTCTTGGGCCTCACATGCAGCAGGCACTGGTAGTCACTGGTAAGAAACGCACACTGCCTATGAATTACTACAGGTACCTACAGGTATTTTTTCTGTATTCAGTTTTATAAGTGCAGGTTATAGCTAGTAACCAAAGTGATTGTCCGGCATTTGCACCAAGAGCTTCAATGGAGCCCCAAAAATGGCGAGAGACAAGCACTTCCCAGGGACCTGATATGACCGGTTCAGCTTTCCCAAGACGGAAAAGCACAGAGTCAGGGGATGTCAGGGGTATAGATTGGATTATACTACAGTCCATTGAAGTGGTGCATTAAAACGCTGATTTGGGGGTAGAAGTCTATCAAAAACTACAAGTTCCAGCCGAGAATTGGTCCTTGTATGTCCTTGTACCACAATTATATGTATAGATAGCAGTAGCAATACCCCAGTTATAGTTACACCATTTATACCCGTCCTATGGTAGGGCTATGGTTCAAAATTCCACCCAAAAACTGGTTGGGGTGAGATGCGATAAACAATCTGTGGGTTGGAGGGTACTCCCTTCTTGACCCCCATTGAAGTGGTGGATCAGCTAATGGTAGTTACTTTCAAAATTCTTGAAAAATCATTAATAAGTGTATCCGAGACAATCACATATAAATGATATATATATATATGTGTCTAATATGTATATATATATGTATAATATATATATATGTATAAATATATATATATATATATTCACATGTATATGTATATATGTATTAATGTGATACATTTCCACATATGTTCCCGTGTCTACATGTTCACATGACTTACATGTGTTATAATATACATATATATATATATACAGGATTGCCCCCCAATCATAAATTGAGTTATAAACCATTACAATCCCAATTAACTAGTTCGTTATATCTAAACCATAGAATTCAGCCACTTATAAGGCAACTTAGCTAACTACGGGGCACAACCTTGTACCATCTGGTTATTTAACAGTTCGCCATGGAAAATGGTTTTCCACATATATAACCAGGTATCAAATCTCCATAGAAATAGATGGTTTACCGTTCTTAAACATGGTGATTTTCCATGGCAAACTGTTAGTCACAACCAGATGGTAATGATTACATTTGGGAAATTCACATGAGTAATACTGGACTATATTGAGATCTATTACATTTTTATTCCCAGATGGTAACCAGCTAGCTAACCCTCCATCCATAGCTGGTCGGTCGCCAGAATCTCCAAGGGGCCGAATCACCACCGCTGCCCGATGTGCATCAAGTCTTGCAGAGTCTCTCAGGCAGGCTTTCCCGGCACAGTTATATATGGACTAAGAGTTTGCAATGGAAAATCACCATGTTTAAGAACGGTAAACCATCTAAATTTCTATGGAGATTTGATACCTGGTTATGAATAATGACGTGGGGGGATACCATCTGGTTATGACATTCACAGGGCCAGCCATGGAAAGATCCACCATGCGAAAAAAAGAACGGTGTGTACCATCTATTTCTATGGGACATGGCTTCCATCGAACTGTTAGTCATAAGTCATAACCGGAGGGTAATATAGCTCATATAGCTCATATACCTGGTGTACCCCAATTTCATGGCGATGTTCGGGTCGGAAAGTGGACCCAGTTGGGACAAAAAAATGTGGATCTAAAAAATATCCCAAAAACAAAAAGGGTGATATGTTAATGGATATGTACCATTCATGTAGGATATCATGGTTCATAATGATGATTACGTACCCCATATATACCATTAATGGTACCAGTTATAATCACCATATAATGATCACTAATAGATAGCAATTCGCTGAGAATGGGCATACTTTTTTTTTCCTTCCTTCCAAACTGTATGGGTTCTTCTCATTTCTTCTGACTGGTTGGGTGTTCGGTGGCGCACTTTTAAACATCCTCCAGCTGTCGAGTGGTGCCGATATAATCATGACATTGCCCCATTTTGTCATTCATCTTTTTGTCATTTGCAATGGCTTAAACGAATGGTCTTGGGGTATTCCGATTTTGCAGGAAGCAGCCAGAAAATGGGTGTTTTGCCATCACAATTGAACATGAAACCCAACAAGTTGCGCCATCTTCCACCATCTCCCGTATTAAAATCGTCTAAGGGGACCGCATTTTTCAGGAAATTTCGGGAGTTTACCATCGGTTAACGAATGGGCATTTGATTTAAGTAACAAATATGGAGATTCAATCAGTTATTAACTTTTGACATATTTTTCATAACTTTCTGGAAATCAGTAACTCATTGGTAACTTAGTTCCTCATATTTTTCATGAAGTTCCTCCTGTATTTTTTTGTCCATGGGTCTCACTTAAATGAGTTAAGCCAATGAGAATGTGGCTTGAACCAGCAAAAAATCTGGCTACCATTTCGGCAAGGAAATGCGGATCTTGTTTACCTCAAACAGCTGGTTGACCGACTGCACATGTTCACATGTGAAATTTTCCGTAGAAAATCGTCTACGAATGGATACTTAAATGGTTGATGAACATCAACATCTATGTATACTATTTGAGTATATCTATGTTAGTTTACCCCAGGATAACCTTTATATACCTTTATATTAGATATTGAAAATCAACTATATATCTTATGCATCTTATATATGTATATCTATGAAATATCAAGGTTATCCTGGATATCTATGTACATCTATGAATCTTTATATTTCACCTTTATGTCCCATGTCCCATGTCCGTGACTCCCCGGTGGCTCCCGGGAGCGCGGCAAATTCTTATCCATGCTTGTGATCATTAAAATTATAACAGGTGTATCCATTATGAATGGTAAATTAATTATATATGGTTTATAGTTTGTAATCATCACTCTGCACCATGATATCCTACGTGAATGGTACTTTTTTCCTCCGGCCTTTGAGAAATTCTCGTGCCTACGTGCATAGCTTCAACAGCCTATCTCGGCTGATAGTCCGGCTTGATGGCATCATACTCCGTATGGATGGCCATGTCTGCCAATTGTCGGCCATAGGCCTCGTCGTTTGTGATTCCATGCGATAGCGTCCTTTTCTGAATGGACACAAAAATCGCATGGGCAAACGCTTTATTCAAAAATGACGGATATTCCTTCGCTTTCGCCGTGCGATAGGAACCATCGGGATTCTTTCCTATCAAA
>Ga0126342_10002133_pt1 | contig 30090 bp, 19 predicted proteins | sample Cyp1metagenome_FD_92528 | JGI IMG/M metagenome (GOLD analysis project Ga0126342, IMG submission 92528) | Coral microbial communities from Lord Howe Island, Old Settlement Bay, Australia - Cyphastrea 1 metagenome | ecosystem: Host-associated > Invertebrates > Cnidaria > Coral ...
AACTGTTCCCTCCAGATTGAGCTGAAATGCCTATCAAAGTAACATACCAAAACCCAGGTCTGGAGTACGATGAAAACATGGTATGCGAAGATTTTCTGAATATGGGAATGTTGCCTTTAGATAAATACTGTAAACTGTAAACCCAGTGTATAATTTCCATCCACTCAAGGAAGTGACTTCTCCTTAGGATTTTTTAGATATGGCAAGGCAAGCCACAGGGTGTCATAGGCATGGCTGCCCGGAAAATACGCCATGGTGGCTGCAAAAAAGGAGACACGGAGACCCTCCTGGAAATACGTGTCAATATCTTTTTTGGGGTTGCTACTAAACATATTTAAACATATCAAACAACTGTGGATGTAATCAATGATAGAGATATCACGTGGATATGATTAAACATAACTAATCTTATCCAATTTTGTGAATTCATCAGACCCAGTCCTGGAAGGTGTTGCTTAGACCAAAGTCCACAATCTTGATGCATTCGCGCTCATCCAACAGCCTTGTAGATGTTCGTGTTTCAGTCACATGGGGGCCAAAACAAAAAAACTATACTATATGTGTCTGTGCATATATGTATAAGATTACATATATATATATATATGATTATATATATATATATAATCATATATATATATTATAATCATATATATATATTATATGATTACATATACATTTAATTATATGATATATATATATATATATTAAATGCCTCAATTTCGAGATCACATGTTTGTTTTCGGAATGAAATTTCTGCTTTGTTCGCCTGATTTTCTAGGCTTGATATGCCTTGGAAAAGGAGAGTCAGATCTCTTCGCCATACCACCTGCCGTTGGCTTCGACAACATTCCTCTAAAGAGTAGATCGATTCTCTGGGTCTACGTTCGTTTGGGGAATCCGCTATGAATTGAGATCTCATTGGGCCTGCAATTTGGAGTGAAATGATGGCCAAACAGCAGCAAATGGGATACCTCTGGAACAAAAGCCATGCAACTCCTCAAGATTTGCATTTCATTGTCCGACCCTCTGGTAAACAAAGATAACTCTGGAAAATCACCATTTTTAATGGGAAAATCCACTATAAATTGCCGTTTTCAATAGCTATGTTAGTTTACCAGAGGGTACCAGCTTCTAGCATTGAATCTCTTTAGTAAGACATTATGGTTTTATCACGTTCAGCCTCTCATGGAAGGCCAAGTTCGTATTAATAAACTCCTCCACCCTCACCCCCAGAAGGTCTCGATCCAAGAGAACGTTTTCACTCCCAAATAATGAGCAGCAAAACCAAAATTTGAATTCATGAGATGTTCCTTTTAAATCTAAAGGATAACTAAGGATTTCAATTGAAATCAATTTAATTATATACTTTCAATTGATCTTCCTTTCAAATCTAAAGGATAAGCAAGGATTTCAATTGAAATCAATTTAAATACTTTCAATTGATGTTCCTTTCAAATCTAAAGGATAAGAAAGGATCTCAATCTCAATTGAAATCAATTTACTTTCGATTGAGTTTCCTTTTAAATCTAAAGGGTATAGTACGGATTTCAATTGAAATCAATTTACTTTCGATTGAGTTTCCTTTTAATTCTAAAGGATATAGTACGGATTTCAATTGAAATCATTCCTTTCAAATCTGAAGCAAAAGTAAGGATTTCAATTGAAATCAGTTTACTTTTAATTGATTTTCTTTCTAGATCTAAAGGAGAAGTAAGGATTTCAATTGAAATCAATTTATGGCCAGGGGCGCTGAGGGTGTTCTTTAATTGGGGGTGCACATGCACATTATTTGGGGGGAACAACCCACACCCTTTAAGAGCTTTTCAAAATGCAATGTTTTAATAAGAAGTAATAAAATATAAGGAACATGTTTTTTTTTCAAACTAATAGGGGGGGACCAACCCAAAGTAGTATTTCCACTCAATTTTGGGACTGGGGGTTGGTTAGTTCAAGTCGATGGATTTACTAGACATCTTCTTTTTCGCCAACCATCCTTCTGCAAAAGCAATGCCAGAAAAAAAACTTGTTTTTCAGGGACCAGATCCGTTCAGGTGAAGTTTTAGTCATAGTTCGTATATATATATATACATACACATACTTTTGTTATTTCTCTCGCAACTCTTGTGGCTCAAAGTGCCAAAAGCGAAGGAACAAGAATTAGAGTTTGTCTGAAAGGGCACAGGTCAATCAGAATCCCAAAATTGCCATGACGTTCCGCCTAAATCTCCAAATCCACAGGTCAGTCATCATCATTTGGGTGTGTCTGGAAATGGGCGTCATACTTCCAAATTAACCATGATTTGTGGGGAAAATGATGATTAACCCATGGATTAACCAATGGATTTTGGGTACCCTAGTTTCAGACAAACCAAAATATGAAAGTCAGTTGGGATTATTCTTCCCAACTTCCCAACTGAATGGACAAACAACATGTTCCAAACCACCAACCAGTTTTCCCCATTTTCCCCATAAAAAAAAAAAACATGCCATCACTTCGGGGTCCATTTCTTGGAGCTCGCAGCCAGGGCACAGGTTCTCGGGTTTCATGTCTCGGTGCACCACATTCCTCGCAGCAATCTCCAACAAAGATGGAACAGATTGACATGCTACCCATGACGGATCCATGGTGCTGGTAGAAAAATGCTAACATGAAGGGGGTATATTGATGGGATCCATGGCACACCATATATAGCAGCACCATGGATCCGTCATGGGTAATATAAACATATTCTATGAAAGTAAAGTTTACTATCATTTTATGATCATCTTACTTAAGATATAACATTCTGGATAATTGTGTTGTTGTTCTTCATGTTTAGGTCTTACAATGTCGGGCCCCAAACGATAGCTAAGTTGATGCAAATAACTCCAATAACTATGGTTTATGATACGCAAATAACTATAGTATTCATAGGGTTTATAAACCAACAAACATCACTGGGGGGGGCCCACATTGTATGTTATTTATGGAAGAGTGATATAACATATATTATGCTATAAGATACTATTACATACTATTGCTGCTTAAAACACTATGCATATCTGTTCCAATGATGTTATTAGAATAGTGTTTAGAGCACTCCATTATATATATAATAAACACTATTCTATGAAATGTGCACATAAAAATATAAAATGATCATGACATATTTAAAGTTATATTGTAATATCATAACAAAGTAAGATGAATAATGACGACACAAAAACATATTGAAGGCAGCAATAGATCTTTAGTTCTCCTATCAAATATTTTGGTTGATTTCTTTTCAACAAATCAACGTGACTCAATTGCAATAGTGAAGACCTGTGTTCCTATCTTGCTGGGGGCTACTATACATATAGCTGGTTAACTAAAAGAAAACACATAGTTTCTCTGTTCGTGTGTATATCAAATATAGTAAAGTACAGAATGAAAGTCATCCCGAAACACCAAAAACTACTGTATATCATAAGCCTCCCAAAACTCAAATAAAACCTCAAGTGTTCAATGATTTGTAGACAGGTAATCTTTGGGAATCAACCACGGCAGTGGAAAATCCATTGAACTCCCAAAATTCCATGGAACTCCCCATGCCAGTATTTAATACAGTAAGTACTAATTAATAAGCAAATCATCCAGAAACATGCAAACGTGTTGGTAAGCTGGATGTATCCAACATATATCCCAGCTATTTGAGCTGGTTTCACACAATTCCACATCTTGTTTCCTGGCTGATTTTTAGATTCGATACTCTGCACCAACTGTATTTTTGCTTAGCTAAGTAGTTCCACATGTCCCACTCAAAATCACAAAATCAGGCCATTGAACCAAGGCTCGCCCAACTCCCCAAATTTCTTGGCAATACTGTCGCCACCATTGTTTCTCGCTGATCTTACATGATTTTAGAAGGATTTTACTAGGTTTTCTCCGGGTTTTCCATGGTAAACCATGGTAAACCCACGACATGTTCTCGGTCGAACTCGAGAAGCCATGCTGAACACCAAACCAAGCGACGTTTGGTGGACTCGCTCAACACCAGCCAAGATTTGGTGCAGGAAACGACAGGCCTGGGCCATTGCCATGGCATGCCCCTGGGCCATTTTTATGGAATTTCCATGGGTGGAATATCAATGGATTCAATGGCATACATATGGCAGTGTGTCAAAACCTTGTACCCCTGTAGTTCACATCAAAATAGCTGGTAAATGGATGTTCATCCCCCTAAAAATGGTATTAATAGGTATTGATCCATAGCCATATTGGAATATTATTGGAATGGCCATGTGGAATAGTCGAATCATATTTATTTGGAATGCTTATCCATGTGGAATATTCAAATCATGTCTCATATAAATGGATATTCCAGATAAATATTGGAATAATATCCATGACATACAAATGGAATAATATCCATGACAATAATATCATTTGAATATTCATGGGATAAGCATGGATAAGCGATTCCGTATTTATATATGGACTCTGAATATGTGGGGTCTGTGGATTTCGAGGTTTCCGAAGTCATAGGGGGTACCCCAAATCATCCAAGTCATGAACGACCATGACTTAGACATATTGAAACCCATGGTGACTTGGGGATACATCCATTTTAGGAAACCTCCACATGGTGAGGCCCCTTGGATAGCTAAGTTGACCCAAATAACTTGACTAACTATGGTGCTAGACATGACTCTAGTGAAGGCTTTATAAAGCAACCTGTAACTAGGGGCCTCACCACATGGCTTACCAAAATGCTCATCCTGGTCCTGATGATACAAATGCTTCAGCAACAAATGGGCTAAGCCAAGCCTGGGCCAAGCCGAAGAGGCACTGGTTGAGTTGGATCGAGGCTATCGAGGCTACAACTCTTCAAGTTGCGTTGGCCATGCAACACGTTGCATCACTGCATGCAGGCGGCGCTTCCGCGACAAGATGCGACCTCCTGTCGAGTTGGGCAGATAGTAGTTCTGCAGAGTTGCAAGTCCATATCATTGCCACCTGGGCCATATCCATTTCCATACATCACTTCCATCGAGTCCGCCAGGTTTCTTTTTTCCGGGGAACATGACCGAACACCACAGTTATGGCCCGAGTTATACCAGTTTTAAGTCAGTGATATAAGCCCGTTTACGGATTGATCACCTCATAGAAAGAAGCATTTATCACTTAAAAATCACATTTGTCTTTCGGGCCAAAAAACTGCATGGGTTTAAAAACAACCAAGCATAAGAGGGTCTCATCTGCGCAGATGATCTGCTGATCCTTGATGACACTAAGATATCTATGGGGGGTTCTGTTTTGTCATAGGGGTACCACACATCATCCAGTCGTCATGAACGATCATGACTTAGTATTGAAACCCATGGTGACTTGGGGTACAAAAGCATTTTAGGAACCCTGCATATATCATACATACTATATTATATAATTAATATGTGTTTTTTTTGCGGGAGATCAACTGAAATAGTTTGTTTTACCAAAAATTGGGATGTATGGGATATATATATATATATATAATACATATACATTTTCACAAACATAAGTCAAATGTAGGGAAATATACCCGCTCATGCTCATGCATGATCTGGTATATTGAAACAACTTTGGTAGTCATCATCCTCATTTAGAGGATGGAAAATAAGAATGCTTGGGCATGTCTGATCTTTCAGAAATATTCAGAACCCCAGCGCATCCCATGGTTTATCATCATGTTCCCCAGCTTGCCATTTTGGTGCAGATTGCTACAGTTGATTATAGTAGTTGACTCTAACCCTCATGATAGCATGTTTAATTCAACATAGTCATGGAACAATCAACATGTCTAGATGATTTGCATCTTAAACATGGCCATTTCATCAGATTACCCGGGAGTACCCCGCAAGTACCACCCATTTTTTTCTTTGGTTTAAATCACTTCACCTGTCGAATTGTCCGACCAATTTTCCTAGGGATTTTGCTTTGGGGCCTCATTATCTAGGGTCTCTCCAATTCCGAATAGATTTTCCCTGTACATGTAGTAAACAACTGTTATTTGGGGGGCACGCATACCAGAGAAACAACCCATAGAACCAGTACTTCGCCAATACAATTTAATTACCGTTAATTACCATTCATATATTTCCATATTCCAGTAATATGGGCGATGCATATTCCATATTCCAATAATAATATGTACCATTTACATTCCATATTCCAGTACTGTAAACATATGTAAACATTACCCTACATTAAACCGTGTAAACTAACATATGTTCAGTGAGTTGTGAATCAAAACCCTGGTCCTAGCTAGTTAATGGATGGTTATTCCCCAAAAATATATCCAAATATGGTAATAGTAATAATATGTAATAATTACCACTGTAATAGTAGGTTTTGACACATCACCATTTAATTTGATATTTATCTGGTTGGTGGTTTCAACCCCTCTGAAAAATATGAAAGTCAGTTAGGATGATTATTCCCAATATATGGAAAAATAAAATTCATGTTCCAAACCACCAACCAGATATGGAATTTCCCGACTACTAAACCATGATTTCGTTTAGGGGGTGATTAGGAAGGGATTTGAACATGTTGGAAGTCTGGAAAAGTTGGAACCACCAATGAAAACCCCACCGGAGCCCATCAGGAGATGCCCTCCCTGAGGCTTTGACATCTTTCTCCTGGCAGGCATGCAGAGTTGCGCCCATGGGCCCATGGGAAACGAACCATTAAAAAATCGATGATTTACCAATTAAAACAATGATCTATGGTGATTTGTGGAAATTTATGTTGATCTATGGTGATTTGTGGAAATTTATGGTGATGTATGGTGATTTGTGGAAATTTATGGTGATGTATGGTGATTTGTGGAAATTTATGGTGATGTATGGTGATTTGTGGAAATTTATGGTGATGTATGGTGATTGTTATGGACATTTATTCAAACAATGGTGATTTATGGTGTTTTGCTATGGAACATAAATGGAAAATCGACAATTTGCTAATGTTTGCTCTGGAAAATCGATGTTATTGCCAAAGATTGAAAAAATATGAAAAATTAAAATAAATTAAACTACTATTTTCAAACATTGTGATTTTACATGGCTATGTTGCCAGAGGGCAAATCAAGAGGCTATCCAATCAAAGTTTCAGTCCAAAATCTGGTCTAGGGGATAGAGAAATTAGCGAGAAATCCATAGAAACCAGTAGTTCATTCGAGTTCATTCACTAGCAGGAAATGAAGCCTAGATTGGAGGTGTCTCCCAATTGGCCCAATAGCACTGGTCGAGGTCGACATAGGTCGACCCACGCCAGTTGCTGGGCTGAACATCTGGAACATGTGGGCGTAGAAACACTGAAACCACCAAGATACCAAGTAAGGACTCGAAACCCATAACTCCGATCGAAGAGGCATCATGTTTGGCTCCCAATCCAGAACGCTAAGGTTAGGGAACCCCCCCAAAATTCGTATCGGAAATTACCAATCAACCAGGCCCTGGTTTGAATGAGGGGAACTCATGGCCTCTTCTCATTAGCGCATGGAAGCTGCGATAAAGCCTTTGGTGAACTTCTCACTGCCCAGTCTAGGGAAGTCCTCTGAGCCATAGTTTGTGGCTTCATAGCACCCTGAACAACCTTTGATGTTCAGGGCCTCTTGAAACGGCTTTGTCGACTTGTCCCAAAGTGGAGCGAAACTTACATCCAATCCATCATGTCTCTTTCAAATGGGAGCAAATGATTGGGTATATTTCGATGTTCGGAAAAATACATAATGTCAACCCATTGTGATGTTTTCCAACCAACTCATCTATAGCCATAACTTATGGGCCTTATGAGATAATGATGGATAATATGGGAAACCCAGCAAACCCATCACGCTGAAAAGGCGGATGGTAAACGTTCTCTGTCACAAGGAGCGCTTTGTAGGTAGGTCGGATGATAACAACTGGGATTTGTCATGGATTCAATGGATACCCTCTGGTAAACATACAAAAAGCTATTGAAAATGGCTATAGAAATAGTTGATTTACATATTTACCCATTAAAAATTGTAATTTTCCATAGTTATGTTAACGTTTACCAGAGGGTATCTAAAATCTACTGTTGGATGGGCTTCCCAACCACGTTCAGAAATGCCTTCCCGTAGTCAATCTGGCAGCATTTATCGATGTGTTTGATTGCTACATTTCTACGTGAGAATGTCTCTAAAGAAATAGCCAAGTGGTTTGTCTGTGGGTTCTATGAAGTTCTATCCCCTTGTAACTGGGATGTAATGGGACGTACGAAACACTTACGAACCACAAAAAGATCCACTTAGCCTGTACATAGGGTACTCCGAAATCCATTAGCTTATCATCATGTTCCCACGGATTGACATAGTTGAAATGGCCTGAAATGAGGGTTTACCCTCCAGTACTCCAACATGCTTTGCTGGACAATCCACGATTTCTAGTTAAATTTCCCATCAAAACCTCCGTTTATAGGGTGCTCCACGGTCAAATCCCATTCAATCACGCTTTCTGTTGAAAATCCCACTGAATCACCATTTCTGTGGTAAAAATCCCAATCACCAGGTTCAGCCATCAAAATACCACGGAAAATTCAGCCATTGGCCATCCATGTTCATCCCCATGATGGTTATATTTGGATAGATAAAAAAAATAAAAAAAGTGATTCATATGCTATCCCCGGTTATCCCATTATATAAATCCCATGAAATCCTACGAAAATCCCATGACAAACCCACCACTTCATCTGCCATTTTCAGATTCCTCGTGTCTTTTAGTGCTGGATTTCCGTGGGCTCCTCGGCTCGACCATGCTCCACGATGTAATCGAAGAGTTCTCCCCCGGGAGCGTACCTCGCAGGGGCAGGGTAGCGATGCTGTGCGAATGTTTGTTTAGCCACAAGAATGGGGGGGAATCAACAGAAAAAGGGTGGTAGAAACCATCAAACATATTGCTGGTTTATTACTGTCTTATCAACATTAGCTAGGTTTACCATTGGGTGTTATTTGGTCTATCACATGAATAAACATACATAACCCATCAATACCCATCACATACTATAGCTATATATAGAGCTAGTAGCTGGTTATCCCGTTGATGAAACGTACTATCCGCGGATCCGCGAACCAATGATTGGGATGACTGGCCGGCCTGTGAGTCCGTAAAAGGACCAGCATCATGACTGGCAGTTCAGATAGTTACTGGATGGTTATTCCCCAAAAATATATCCAAATATGGTAATAGTAATAATATGTAATAATTCCCACTGTAATAGTAGGTTTTGACACATCACCATTTAAATTGATATTTATCTGGTTCGTGGTTTCAACCCCTCTGAAATAAATATTAGTTAGTCGGGATGATTCTTCCCAATATATGGAAAAATAAAAAATGTTCCAAACCACCAACCAGATACATATTAAATATACACACAACACACTATAGGACTATTTATGATATTTAGGACCAGCTCTTGCTGGCAGGCTATTGAAGTTTTAATCCCTTCTCCCTACTAAATCTCACCAAAATAATAACAACTACCCCAGATTATTTGTTTTGGGAAATTTAAGACTTGTCAAGTTGATTTTGATTGATCCCCTTTAGAAAACTATTTAAAAATCAAGGTCCATTTGAAGGTTCTACCCCCTTAATAATAAAGCTACAGTAGTTAGCCCCGGGGTGTTTCTTTTTTAATTAGGGTCCGTTTGTTGAAATCAAAAAAAACAGCTTTTTAATTAAGGTTTTAATTTTGATATTAGGGCAAAGCTTCGAAACCCAATTTTTGGCAATATTTTAATTAGGTTTTAAAAGGGAATTTAATCGATTTTGAAATCGACAATTTTAGTTTGTTTTTAATATTTAAAGTTTTTAATTTGATATTATAGGGGAAAGCTTCGAAATCCAGCAATATGTTAATTAGATTTTAAAAGGGAATTTAATTGATTTTGAAATCGAAAACTTTAGTTGTTTTATTAAGGTACTATAATATTAGGAGGAAACTTCGAAATCCAATTTTTGGCACTATTTTAATTAGATTTAAAAGGACATTTAATTGATTTTGAAATCCAAAATGTTAGTTTCTTTTTTTAATAAAGGTTTTTATATGTTTTTATTGTATAATTTTAGGAGCCAGTTTCTCCCCGAATATTATAGGTTTTATTATTTTAATATTATATAGGGTGAAGGGATTAGTGGAAAACTCATGGGAAAAACATGGGAACCGATGGGAAAATTATATGAAAACAAAAACTATACATGGAGGTTTATTATAGCTGGGAAAAACAACTTATAAATAGAGGGATTGTCCATTGCCATGTTTGATTACCGGAGGATAATATCTACAAATGTTTTTTTCATCGCGATTTCATTGGGGGCGGCCCTCTCGCTGTCCGGTGTCCCTTTGTAGGGACGAGGAGGTTGCAGAAGAGCATGCTCACACGACGGTTCACGACGGTTTATATTCACGGCAGTGGAGTGTGTGTTGATAGGGCAACAAAAAGACATGTATCCTCCAGTAAATTAACATAGACCCTGCCAGATAGGGGTTGGAAGATTAGCTTCCATTACAAATTTTTGATTTTCAGGGTCAACAAGTTAATTTACCAGAGGGTAACAGGTGTCACCTTGGCAACCAGCTGTTTTTCCTCCAGCTAAGTCCCGATTGGTACCCTTCAAATTCACCTCAGAATTAACAATTTCTATTTACATATAAAACATAGGACCTCTAAGGTCGCTTTCCCATCCAAATGGCGCCCAAATGGTTTGGTGAGCGCATGCCTCAAACAACCTTCAAGCTATGCAAATTCTACGTAGTAGGGTAGGTTAGTCGATGCTCCTGTCAAAATGCAACTTTAACCCATGTTTACCTCCCATTCGCACAGGTCAGCAATAAGAACATATCCCCTATCCCATTATACTGGTTGATAGGCTTCAGTTATTACACAACACTATCAGATCAGGTTGTAGCATACCGCAAAATAGTCAACCAATCAGATGGATATTTTAGGGTTTGACTGAACATAGTAACTAAGTACCCAATTCCAATGGGTTTTCCATCAATTTCTCATCAATTGATGAAGTTCTCTCAAAAATAGGCTCAAAAAATATCAAAAAATACCATAGTTGATCATTTTCCCATATTGTCTCTATATGTCTCTATAATTTGGGGCAAAATCCCAATTTCCAGACCCCAATTTCCTCGCCAATTCGCAGGCACAGCCTGACCCCCTCTCCGACCACTCCATGGGCACTCCATGATAAGGTAAAGCTGCCGGGGCGTCTCTATGATCTCGTACAACTGCCAGCGAGTAGGTTTCTTATGGTTTCTTGTATAGCTTCCTTATATAGGTTTGTTACCCTCTGGTAAACATACAAAAAGCTATTGAACATGGTGATTTATAGTGGATTTACCCATTAAAAATGGTGCTGGTTATGTCAAAATAGCTATTGAAAATGGTGATAGAAATAGTGGATTTACCCACTAATAGCATGGTGATTTTCCATAGTTATGTAAACGTTTACCAGAGGGTAATACATGTTCTTCTTGTACAAGTAGCCATGTCTTATTCTTACAGGATACTATATAGGTTGATATCCGCTTGCTTGATATTTTTGGTGACATTGGGAATGGTTTATTCATTATTAGCTTGAGGCTTTAGCACATTCGAATAGTTCAGGTCTTGGTCAGTCGATTATCTTTATCGCGCACTTCACATTTTTGCTCAGGAAAGATCTTCAAGAACGGATGCGCACATGCTTTCAGGAAAAACAATCTCTGCCAGTGCCCTTGGCGACCCAATCTGGTCTGTATATGTTATCTCTAATTTACTGAAAGAAACAGGTGATGTCGCCCAATAGTAGACCTTCGAATTGGGGATGGTTTCAATGCTCATGGCAAGTTGGGGATGGCTTATCATGTAACCAAATCCAAAGTCTTTTTGTCACTGCAAAGCAAAATAGTGTATATATATATATATATGGTTGGTGGTTTCAACCCTTCTGAAAAAAATATTAGTCAGTTGGGATCATTATTCCCAATATATGGAAAAATAAAAAATGTTCCAAACCACCAACCAGACATAGAATGAACTTGATAAACAAATTGAGCTACTTCACCAGCGTCGTACCCAGTTGACGACAAGACTCTCACATTGGCAATCTTAGATACAAGACATTGAATTGTTAGCTGGTGATATTCCTATTGAAATCGCAAAAGAGCACGGGATCAGCAACTACCCATCCAGTTGGTTGACCTAGTTGTTTTTTTTTCCGTTGTAAATGGCCATTGAATACGGAAAAATGGATCATTGATGATCATGAACCTATGGATTTAGAGGTATCATAATTTCAGACAAACCCATGCATCAGTGGAGTGATGGGATCTGTTCATGATGCACATAGAACAAAACCTCGGCTCCGCAAACATCCAATGAACTGAAGAACCGTAGGATCAACCAACATCTACTGGGCCCTGAAACAAAAGGTGTTTAGTTTAGTTTCCATAGTGGAGTAGAATAACACAACACAAACATGGATTAATATACAAATACTTAATACATACAATAGGTTTCTATGGAGTTCTATTCATTTCTCATGAGAAAACCAACAAAAACACCACTCGCCTTCAGCAACCCCCCGAGTTGCTGTCCATTTTGTCTGCCAAGCCACCTGGATGATATGACGACAGCGACGGATCAGCTTGAGAATGTGAATCTCGCCTTGGGTCTGGCGACCGTGACGATGGGGGCTTCCATTGGATGCTGCTACAAAATGGGGGACCAATCACTAAATAAAGATGTATCATCTGTGGGTATTTACCATGGTTTACAATAGCTGTCTTGAAACATAAGGGTTTCATTTCGCTTTCTATGTTTAAACATAGTGTGTTCATGAAGGCTCATGACTAGGCAAGCTACGTCATAAGGAGGTTATTAATCTCAACTCTAAAAGTGTGTCGAAGGCTTCATGCTGCATCTTCAATTGGTTTACTTCCAGAGACATTACATACATAGTCTTGTCATGTCGCAGGTCATTCCAGGAAATTTAAGTTCTTTGTTGTGGTGCGTTTTTTCAAAACAACAAACAAACACTCTAAATTGTGCCGAGGAAAAATCACACCAAAACACAAAACACAAAATTCATGCCCACCGTGTCCATGTGCATTTCGGGTGTGTTCACATCATCTCTCTATTCGGAACGCATTTCGGATCTGCGAGAGAAAAACAGCACATTGGGCTGTTGAATGCACTACTCATAATTATATATAGCAATCCCCAAAGAAATGCGGTAGAACTTCTAAGATTCTAGAAGAGTCAATTCCTATGTTGCCTATGTTGTTTACCTTGTTTTTCACAGCACTAGCTTTAAAAACATAAGAACACACAAATTGTCATCACAGTGCAAATGTGGACGTTGATTCAGGTTGATCAAAGAAAAGCGATACTCTCTGGTTATTTAACATAGCGAACTGGAAAATGGCCCATAGAAATAGATGATTTTCCCAGCTATAAACCTCCATTATGCTCCATGGCTATTTCATGGGATTTTCCAGTTCGCTATGTTGAATAACCAGATGGTAATGATCATGCTGAAGATCACGGTACGATCCACTGGTTTCATTGGATTATCTCCACTTTGATTGATAGTCACCCAGCAGCAGCTTCGTGGTGTCTGACGGCCCCAAAAACAATGAAGTTCATCGGCAGTTCGTGGTGGGATAACCCAAGGCATTTCTTTCACCAAATAATCCAAGATTCTTTTTCCAACACTCGCAGGACCCATTTTTTTTTGTGGTTACCCTCTGGTAAACATACAAGAAGCTATTGAAAATGGCCATTTATAGTGGATTTACTGTACCCATTGAAAATGGTGATTTTCCATAGTTATGTTAGTTTTACCAGAGGGTAGAGCATGTCACAACCGTATTGTTTCCATGTTTTTGTTCCATGATGTCCCTAGATCTTTTCCCTACAATCGCCCGAATGTTGCGCAAACCATTCGATTCGCAACCACCCTCGGTGCCCGCGCGCGCAACGCGTTCGACGTCGGCCAGCTCTTGGATACGTTCCTTTTCCAACACCTCAAGATGTCCAAGGGGATGCTACCCCACAGAGGTTTCCCTCTAATTCAAAAACATAGCGGAAAATCACATGTTTTATGAGGTAACTCATGTATAAATGGAACATGTTCATAATTTCATATTCCATAGCTATGTTCGTGTATCAAAGAGTATTTACCACTGTGATCCATTGTGTTGGTTTTGATACCAAAAAATGCGGCTTATTGCAAAGGTTGGTATATGTCCTGGCTATCGGGCATGTTCAATTAGGACATTTACCAACCCCTGTCTACTGGAACAATATGGGATTTGAACAACTCAATCATACTTAGGTGTATTCAATGGATTGGTTGAAAGGAAACATATGTACTGTACGTAGAAAACCATGTTTGTTCAATCCATTTTGTTTATTACAAATCAGTACATCTGTTTGTTTGATCAACGTGAACGTACTTATGTCATCTTATGTTTTTTTTGTTCAATCAGTACTAATCCATGTAGGAAATCCATATGTTTGTTCAATCAATCCAATAATGTTTACCAACATAATATGTTTCCTAGTTCAACATAGTGTGAATCACACTGTATTGTTTTTTGTTCAATCCATTTTGGATACAGAAAAGCCACATAGCTTTAAACACTACATTAAACACTATTTGAGTTGAAAAAGGTATTCAAAATTAAAGCAATCAGTTAAACACTATGTTAAACACTATTTGAGTTGAAACAGGTATTCAAAATTGAACACTATGTTCAATCAGTACCAACACAGAAAAGCCAAGGGAGGGTTTTCACCTAACGGGATGACTGGGAGATCCACGTAGGTCTGTGAAATTAACAAGTAAGTGGCTTACAGTATATTAACACATATATATATAATATATATATAATATAAATGAGGTACATCAGTTTATTACATGTAGTTCATAAGACATATTAACTTAACACCGACGTGGCTTCAACGTCGCAATTTCACCGGCATTGGGATGCTTGGAGTGCCAGAAGCTGAACCGTTTGTCTATGCTGAGACTACAATCATCAATAATCTACACATATACTGTATATCCCAACTCTAAGATTTCTCTACTTATTTCTGGCCATTTCCTGTGGTCCTCCATGAGAAGAACTTTGGAACCTGGTGACAGTCTTGCGCGACTTGCTGAACCGTTGAACGGACCATGGCTAGCTGGGAAAAGCCCAACACAAATGTGAATATTTTAATGGGAATATCCCCTCTGGTAAACTAACGTAACTATGGAAAATCACAATGCTCAATGGGTAAATCCACTATAAATCACCATGTTCAATAGCTATGTTAAATTACCAGAGGGTATCATCTACACTATAAATGGATGATTTTCCCATGTTTTCAGCACGCTGGAGGTATACCGCAGCCCTTTTTTAGGTCTCCGCACTTTGACAGCAACACGTTCACCTGACCCATGTCATCCGCTGGGTTGGTGCCTGAATCTGATGTGATATGGCCATTTCTGTTGGAACAACATATTAAACATTATAATGGCCATTTCAGGATCCTAAAATGGAGGTACCTACCATATATAAGGCCGATATAAGGCCTATGTAAGGGAATATCCCCAGAAAATATTCCCATTGATTATAAACAAAAAAAATGAATGAAAAGAACAATTAAGTAGTCGGCGGCGGATGGTTTGCAACAAATCCAACATAATCCAACCATTGTTGGATTAAAGTCATTGCTTTATGGCATGGCTTTGACAACACCAGCATGTTTGGAATGAAAGTCAATGGAAGTCATGAAGCTGCAACGAGGCAAATATACATTGGTGGGTAAACTGGTCAGGTCTAATTTTAGCATTTATATCTGTGCTTGTCCTGGAACAAGGCGACAAAATAGGGTATCCCTAAATCATGTCATAAATTTGTTGTCCATATCAAATGGCTATAACTTTGGATACAGCCAAGTCTCAGACACACCCGATGAAATTATTGAATTCCCAAGAATCTGACCAAGCCCGTCTTCCCTAAGACCACATGGTGGCATACCAAAAATAACCAGAAGATCTGACATTTCTCATTTTCACCTCACCCATGCCTCTTCTGTTTTGTTTTTGTTGATCCCTAACTAATAACCTCACCTCTGCCGCATTTCCGAACAAACATGTCTATCATCAAACATGTCTAGAGTCTAGATCTTTCTTTGGCATAATTCCACCTATAATGACGTCACCAACAGGTAGTGTCAACACGTTTTTTTGTTTTGATTCCAATCCCTATGATTTACCCTTAGACCACCAGTCGCAGCCTGTGAGAATGTGCGTGCCAAGCTTCACCTGAAAAAAAAAAAAAACACCACTGGGCGCCCTGGATGTCCCCGTTTGATGGCAAGTTGGTGAATATCACACCAATTTCACTATTTCTTTAGGATGCTTGTAACTGATAATAACATATTATAAGTATTTATAAGTATAGTTAATGAGGTTTACAACATTGGTAATAATAACCAACTTTTTTTCCTTTTGGAGGCATAGTGAGGATCCGTCTAGGTCAGTGTTCAAAACCCGAAACGAACACACCCTTTCTTTTAATAGGATTGCCCACAATGGAGTGTGATACTCTCCGATATATCGGATAGTATACCCTCTGGTAATTTAACAGTTTGCTATTGAAACTGGCCCATGGCGTTCGTTGATTTACCGAACTAAAAGATGGTGATCTTCCATGGCAAACTGTTAGTTTACCAGAGGGTAATCCCCTACAATCACAAACCAAACAAGCTTACTTGGTCCGTTCAGAGGTAACATGACATTACTTATTGAGTCGCAAACGTGGCTCATTTTAGATGCACTGCAACCAAGACAAGCAAATCTATCTATCTTCCCAGCAAATTCAGCAAACAATTTGGGTTTCTCTGAAAATTGGGGACATACCCCCAAATCCAATCATAAATCATCATCTTCCGGAAAAAAACAAAAACATGACTTGAGGCTTAGCAATACCTTAAATCCACCTTTTCAGACACTTAAATATGGCAACTACAGAGTTTTCACTATATAGCTATGGGTCAAAACCCTGGCACGTGCCATGAAGCCCAAGTCATAGCTGGTATAGCTGGATATTCATCCTACAAAGTCATAATAATCGCTTTTGACCCAGCCCCATACCCATAGGATCCATGTATGGTATATATGGTAACATTTACCATCAATATACCCCCAATGTTACCATATATAGCATACATGGATCCTATGGGATATGAAACTTCTACCTGCCACTCACAAAGCTTCCCCGACGCCAAAAAGGTGGCAGGTAGCCTTGCCAAAAGTCCCCTCGCCAATGGTCTTCATCAGGACATAATGTCCTCGCTCCAAGCAGAAGAAAATCATGGGGAACTATGTTGAGGATAAAGTCTTGGAACTATATATATATATAATTATATATATATATATATTAAATATATATATATATATAGAGCAACTTAAGACTCTTAATATACCGTATTTGGGTTTGTCTGAAATTGGGTGATGAACCGAAGAGCTCTGGCAATTTAAAAGGGTAAATTATGATTAACCAATCGATTTTGTTCGGGTCCTCCATTTTGACACAAACCCACATCCCTTGACCCTCAATGCAAACCCGTGAACATGCACGTCAAACTCGTATTTCGGTGAGAAATCGTTAGAAACTCTGGTACTTCAACCAAAATACGCAGCTTCCTGTTTCTAAATTGTAGTTTTGCCAATTTCCACAGGTGCTTTTTTGGGGTGGCAATTTCAAGATGCTGGTCTCCATAAATGGTGCCGCCTTTGGGATTGATGGATTGAGTATCTCAAGCGCTGGGATGAGTGGGTGATTTGATGGCAGATTTGGTTAACGTCCGCATATATAACATGCATAAGTCTGCATAAGTGACTTGGGGGGGTGTGCCCGTGAATTTCCCTTTCCGGTCATTTTATGTTGGCTCATCTTCGTCAAGAATGAAAACAACACATCTTCGACCAATGCCTGAACTCGCAACTAACCGTCTCATTCACAGATCGGGTGAAGGGAGTCCTTTACCATGTACCCTCCGGTAATCTTAACAGATCGACCCTGGCAATCGGGTTGGAAGATTATTGGAAGATTAGTGAAACCACTAAAAAAATGGCTCATTTTCAGGGTCGAACTGTTAATTTACCAGAGGCTATTTCCCAAGAAAAACCATCTGATCATCCCCTTGTGGATTTACCACATGTACCGACATGGAGCGACATGAGTGATAGAATAACATAGATTCGTCTTGTTTACAAAAACAACACTTAAACATACATAAACCATCTAAAGTCATATAATTATATATATTATAAATATCCCATTCCATCCTCTTGGATTGTTACTTTGAATTGAATCACATCCTTTTTGAAGAGTACAATGTGAGCCCCGCCAGTTATAAGTTGGTTTATAAACCCCGTTAAATGTAGTTACTTGCGTATCATAAACCATAGTTATTGGAGTTATGTTCACCAACTTAGCTACCAAACGGGGGCCCCACATTTATATATATATATATATATTCTATATATATATATATTATAATTATATATATATATATATATATATAAACAACTACCATTATATGTATATAGCTGTATACAAATAATATATATATATATATTATGCACATATTGATCTTTGGCCTAGTTTCATGGTGATTTGTTTGTGGTAAATCCCATCCCATCCCGGTCACCTATAGACTTGGCGCGAAAGGAACTCCTGGCAGCTGGGGGTGGTTTCTCACCCCGTTTGGAAAAGGATCGACTTAAATCGATGGATGCCAAAATGGTGGGTAAACATAGGTAAACTCCACATCTATGTCATCTATGTTAGTTTACCCTAGGAAAGTTTCCTTTTTTTCAGATTTATGTTAGTTTTTACAGGAGGGTGACAATCTTTATGGCTACAACTGGATGGTCGAGGTACAACCAATCATACTATGTTTACAATGACCCTTAGAATATAAATATAATGTGTATTTGGAAAAAAAACAGCTATGATTACGGATAGGCATAGTGAATATGTTTGGGCAAACCTCGTGGTCTTTGTGTAATCCGGCAAGACCCTGAGGTTTGCCCGGACTAGCAACGAGCGTCCAGGCAAGCCAAGACTATGATGATGATGATGATGATGATGATGACGATGATGATGATGGTGATGACGACGATGATGGCGGTAATGATGATTTTGATTTCTTGAAACCTATAAGACACCCTAATAACTGTATGGTTAATGCCATGTGGTTGGGGGATTTTGAGATTTTCTTGATACCCTAAAAGAAACCCTTTAATGACTGTGTCGTTAATTCCATACGATATGTAGAAGCAACATGTTCTGGTTATATGATATGTAGAAGCCACATGTTCTGGTTAACACCCTAGCAACATAATTGAACATCAAATCCTTCCCGTTGATTGACGTCGTGCAGAATTCCCTGGTATTTACGCTATTCTGGGCTTGGGCAAACCTCGGGGTCTGTGTGTTAATTATTCTATATGCGCATATAATAGATTTGATTCTAAGTCTACATATACAAATTTCATTCATTATATACTAGCCTCTACCTATCTGTGCATATGTATATATATAATACATATGTATGTATATGTAAATATGTAAAAAAGTGTAAAGTCACTTGCGGTGGATCCATATAATCAACACAGCTAAGTCTACATTCGAAAGCTCGAGTCATGAGAAAAAAAACAAATCCAACGATATTTGTTTTCTTCTGTCTGTTCACATCTGTCCATTGGTAGCGGTTCTAAACCAAGGTTGTCAATCTGCACTTGGGTGTGTTGATCTACCTAGCTTCGGAATTGCTTCGTATATCTATGTATAATACATAATACATATATTTATATAATTACATATATGTTATAACTTTTCCTGTTGTGCTACAATATCAATTGCCCTGTATATTGAAGTTCACTTCCCATGTTCTCTTCAAACAAAAAAACGACCCATCCCCATGTGTCTTTCCATTTTTGGTTGATCGCCCTGCCCTGCCGCCCTGCCCAGAACCTACCTGGGATCCGCCATCTGGAACCGCAATCGACCAAATCAAAGCTGAGGCAATCGGCAAATGCTTCGAGATTCCAAGGCGTCCGTAAATACGTTTGAGTTCTCTAAGCCACATTTGTCGGCATGGTTTTATGATATGATTTTCACCTTCAAAGTTCCAGAAGTTCCTAGTTACGAAGGCAAATTCTACCCGTTTCCATGCATGATCGAAGGATCCAAGTGTTCTTTGTGACTATGCTGCACTTGGTTGAGCCACAAACAGAACACGGGCGTGTCACAGATGGAAACATCTGCTTGTGAATTTGAAGATATCAACTTGCACCAAACTGCTCCTATCCATCTGCTGGTATCTTTGGATGGGTCTCGCAGTCTGACTGAGCATAATGGGATCCAGTCGGAGCATAGAATAGACACATAGAACAAATAAGCGAATGATGGAGGTTACCCTCTGGTAAATTAACATAACTATGGAAAATCACCATTTTCAATGGGTAAATCCACTATTTCAATGGCAATTTTCAATAGCAAACTGTTAAATTACCAGAGGGTATGTCAGGTCAGGTTTCGTCAGGGCACCCGGGTTCCATGCCCAGCCAACCAAATTGTCTAAACGGAGTTATCAGTGACCAAAAAGCGATCGGTATTTCATCGGTGATTGGTTGGTGACTTCAATATGTTTCATACTTTACTGGTTGGTGGTATACCTACCCCTCTCAAAAATATGAAAGTCAGTTGGGATGGTTCTTCCCAACTGAATGCAAAAATAAAAGCCATGTTCCAAACCACCAACCAGTTTAGTTCAAGTTGGTTCAATTAGCGTCACATACTTACTATCAATCTCAGAGCATCCAATAGCATCTCAGTTGCAATGGAACATGACCATTTGGAGATTACCCTCTGGTAATTTGTTACATAGCTATTGATAATGACAATTTATACTGGATGTTCCCATTAAACATTGTGATTTTCCATAGTTATGTTAGTTTACCAGAGGGTATGTTCTGTTCTTTTTACAGTACATACATATAATATAATATGGAAGTTTCGAGCCTGCCAGATGAGATTACCGGAGGAAAAAAGGCTATAGATATATATAGCTACCTGGCCCAGGGTGAAGATGGGACACAAGCAAAGCTGAGGTTTAATAACCAAGGTGCTAAAATATCCAATAGGTCGATTTTTTTCCCTAAGAATCTAGGTGACATTCCCTTGTTTGGAGACCCCATAGGATCTGTCATTGGAGGCACTAGGGCCTTCCGCTTCAGGGCTCTCACATCTCAGCGTCTCCATGTTCTTTTTCCGGAAATCATGTCATGACAACAGGCCTTCAGCGCAGGGACTTGAAGCTGCACAGCTGTACATGGTGCCCTTTCGCTGCGGCAAAGTTTTAATCCACCAAAATTCAGCAGATTAGAAGCATCTCAAAATCTGTACAACTGCTGGATCAGATTGCTGATCTCAAATTCCTTCAGTTTCTCGACCGGTCCGACTGTCAGGTTTTTTCAAGTTCCCACTTGCCGTTGCGGACCACATACCAAGTGCGCTCGTTTCCCCTGGTCACAGCAGCCTCAAGGCCGAAGGTTGTACCCGGAGCCTGGGGAAAGAAGTCCTTTCTGAAACAAATCCCCAAAAATGCAATTACTGCCCGAAATACCAGTTAATTGTTATAGGATGTTATAGGTAGTTTCAACTGGGGTTATCATTCCACAAATGGGACTATTTCACTGACTTACAACTGGTAAAGGGCCATAACTGTGGGAAAGTAAAGCTGGCTCAAGTTTTATTATAACTAGTAAATTACTATTGATTACCTACTATGTCACGAAACCTAAATTCACTAAATCGCACTAGTAGTGCTAACTTGCTAGTCTTTTTGAGTCCATTTTGGGCTGACTATGTTCCATGGTAATTACCAGCAGCGGGAAAGTGATGACATGGATTAAAAGAATAACACAACTATCTTTTGTTTTAACCCGTTAAATAACAGTTCCGTTATCATGGATCTGAATACTGTAAATCATAGCAAAAAATAACACCAAGCTCAAAAGTTCATAATGTGGTAAACCGGATGCCATAAAAACCTATCCTTTGGGGGCATGGATTTTACCACCCATTGATTGTGAAAACCTTTCTGTGCCAAGTCGCAGGTGGACGCACCGGGGCCGCTGCGGGTGCTGCTGCAGGTGTTGGACATGGCAAAGGCTGCAGCTTGTATCCTGAGGATCAGTCAAGGTGGGGTGGAAGTGGGCTATGCGTGTTAGTGTTAGCATATGTTAGCATTTAATACAGTAGTTTATCTGATATATATATATATATATGTAGTGTATATATAGTATATATATATATATATAGTGTATATATAGTGTATATATATATAGTGTATATATATAGTGTATATATATATAGTGTATATACATATATATATATATATATAGTGTATATACATATATAGTGTATATATATATATTGTATACATAGTGTATAGATGTGTAGAGTGTGTATAGTATGTTCGTACATGATATCTACCGTTCACGACTCAAACCTGAACGATCCCGGATGGATGGTCGAACTGCAATGACTTGACCTATCCGTGCTATGCACTGCTGGATTTCGGAAAAAAAAACACACACATGGAATTTATGGGAAAGAACATCATCTATAGCATCTATAGCATCTATAGCATCCTGGAAACACATTTTGGGAGTTACCACCCCGAGGTTTCCGGGCATGTCATTTGTTGATCCACCGGTACACCAAGCATCGTAGCAACCATTGAGGATAGGCACAGCCTTGCCCCACCACTCTCATGGTGCCGTTGTCCAAGACGGTGTGGTAGTAGGACACCACACCTGGCTGCCAGCTTCGCTGTGCAACCCTAAAAAAGACGCAGTTTGACCAACTAAAATGGTGATATCATGGTAATATGGTATGTATTGGTTTGTGGGAATCATTGGGGATGAGTCAAAAGCAGTCAAAAGCCATGGATTTTCCATGCCACTATGGAGGGATGATCATCCCATGGTATTTTGCATGCGAAACAAATCCACTGCCCCCAGGATGTTGTCTCGGGAGAAGTCACCATATATGCCTCTTGGTTGACTTGTTGGGTCTGGTATTGCTCCAAATAGCAATCTTCTGAGAAATTTAAAGAATTCAACAGCTTGGCGGCCTGAATTTTTCAGAACCCGAAACTCATTGGTTTCCTTCTGAAACTATAGAGACTGAAAAAAATAAGTGTTGGAAACCATTGGACTTTTCCAGGGGAATCTGCAACTTTATGAAATTCAAATGGTCCATGTGGCATGACATCTGTGGATCGAGATAATGTTCTCTCTCTCTCTCTCTATAATATATATATATATATAATCACCACCGTTAAGGGGGGACATACCCAAAATGTAAGCTACGTTTTTTAAGGTGTTTTTGAGGGGGGCCTTGAAAATGTCAGCTTATATTTTGAAGGTATTTTGAAGACCCTCCCCACAAAAACAACACCTGGGGTGCGTTCAGCGACCAATTTTACATTTTAGGGGGGTCCCAAAAAATGTATCTTTGGTATGGTCCCCCTGAAAAGTAGCCTTAAAGGGGTGGTGATTATGTGTATATATATATATACACGCCTGGAACTTTATCCCAAGTTGAGGTGAATCGCAATGCTTTTGAACTCACAAGCCAGCTATTGGCAGAACATCCATATTCCCACGCCCGCCTTTGACTCCAAAATCACTTCACCAATACTTGACGCCGAGAAGCAAATGAAGATGTGTCGCCATCCCTTCCTGTCATCAAAAGCGTACCCAATGTTGCTGTAATCTGCCTGGCAATCCCGAAATCGTCTGGGACTGAGAGGAAATCTCATTAGTACAACAATGTGCCGCCCCCAGTTATAATAAGTTGGTTTCTAAAAACCGCATTAAGTATAGTTGCAAGTTATAAGTAAATCATAAACCATAGTTAGATATTATTGGAGTTGTAAACAAACTTGGCTATCAAGGGGGGCCCACTTTGAAGGTTTCACCAAATAACAAGTGGATCACATATGATCAGAAAGTTCTGAAAAAATCATTTAAGTATATTTAAGTCATATTATAACCAACCAGTTGCAGGAGTTATTTCATCCCATTTACAACAGTTGGCCATGACTGCAGCTACCCTCTCATAATTCTTCGCCATCACATGGGTCTCTCGACGGTTTCAACTCCCGAAAGGGACCATCATGGAAAAAAATCATGTGGCAAACCCAATAAACCTATATATCATCTGGGGATGATGTTTACGTGTTTACCACCCAGTTTTAAGGCAACATTACAATGTGCCCCCCCCCCAGTGATGTGAATGTTGGTAAATAAATCCCATTATTTAGTGTTATTTGCGTATCATAGACCAGAGTTATTGGAGTTATAAGAGCACCAACTTAGCGATTTCGTTTGGGGGCCTCACATAGTGATGGTTTATTACTGGGTTTAGCACATGATGGTATTCCGTGGGGACCATCCCCCAAGTCATAGAAAAGTGGGACAGTTGGACATATGTGATACATACAGTGGATGGGCCAGCGAAATCCTGAACCTGGATGGTATTTCAACCCTAGAAATAATGGGACATGGATAAAGCATGATAAAGCATCTTTCAACTGGTGCAGGATTTCGCTGGCCCATCCACAGTATCATCAAACTACCATCCTAGTTTCACACTTTTCAGCATCTTTTTGGGGATCAACAAAAACCGATACCTGCAACATCCAACATGTGTTCCCCGGAAAATCAGCGGCTTGCCCAGAAATAACGAGCCATGAACGTTATACCCCGGCCTTTCCCATACATGAAATAGTTTCGTTGGTTGAAAAGGCTTTCCTTAGTATGGGTTAGTTAGTTCATGTTAGGTCCCCTAAATCCATTAATCATCATTTTCCCTATGATATCTGGGTAAATTATAATATTTCACTAACCTGAATTAAGGCCATTTGGGGATGATTTCCCTTATTAACCCAGTGAGGTCGCAGTGAGGTCGTTATAATTTACCCAGATGATATCTATTATATATTATTATTGATGGCCATTCGGTGGGCATCAGCCTTTCTTCAACCAGAGTGGCCTTATAGGCAAACCTCAGGCGGTGACTGGAGCATTTTTCGGGGATCAAACTAGGGCGCACTGTGCGCTTGGAAACCATGGGAAAACCAAAGGAAAACCAAAGGAAAATGCTGGTTAAATGGTTAAACCACTAAGACGGAAATTCCACTTCCTGAACTGGAAACCTTGGCCAATGGGAGAATTTGACTAAATATATCATCTAGGAGGTCTTTGTGAGGTGGTCGTACTTGGCCAAGACCTACACATGCATCCAAATGTGTGTATTCTTTGGAAATGAGGAAGACTCCCAAACGTCCACTGGTTTCAAACGATTTTCGTTATAGAGAGAAATGAGAATATGTTGGTTTTGGGCATGACCTAATTTTGGAGCAATACATAGATTTGCTGTTCACAATTGTAGTCTTGTCTGGGGGTCTCTCCATACTCCTTTGCTCAATCTTGCTCTGAACCCTGGCACATGATGGCACAAATCTAGACCAATCTTGAGGAAATTCTCGTTGGGTCCCGTATTTTTCAGGGTGAAAACCGGCATGTCCTTACTTCATCCCTCAGTTTTTTGTTAAAATAGAGGTTCTGCACATTCGCTGACGCTTGTGGCCCTACATCTCTGCTGCTTCAGACTCTCTTGCGAACTCCCAGATTCAGAAGATCAGTGGAAATAGGTTTGATGGGCAGTGAGTGGGGCCTATCTAGCTGACGTCCTACTTGTTTTGGGCGATGTGAAGTCACCATCAAAGTAGTTCTACCGAGCAACACTTCCCATAGTTGCTTTTGTATTTTTTCAATAACAAAAATCAACCAAATTAGGAGAACACCACTGTTTGACACTACATAAGCGCCCAAAAATGATGTTTGCAATTCCCAAAAAGGGTAGCATAGAGCCAGCCCCATTTTATCTATCTTCATTGGCTACATTGGTTTGCTGTCTCATACCAAGTTCGGCTGATCAAACAATTTTTTTTGCTCACTACATTCCCATATAAATGCCACTATTTGAACCACTACACATACCACTGTCTGTTGGTTGGTAAATAAAAGATATACGTGCTCACTGGTTTATCTGGGGATTGTGAATACCTATTTACCAACGAATAGGCGGGACAAGGGCCCGGTCGCTTCCCTCGTACCAAGAGGCCATGTGCCAAAGTTACGCCCCCCACTGAGGCAGGAAGAGACGCGGAAGCCATCTCAGGCCACGGCGAACGAGGGCTGAAAATGGGGTACACCCTGCAGGATGGGGCCCCCCAGCTATAAGTTAGTTTATAAACCCCATTAACTATATAGTTGTTTGCGTATCATAAACCATAGTTATTGGAGTTATGTTCACCAACTTAGCGATTAGTAATAAGTGAATATATATACCATAAACCATAGTTAAACAATTAGTTAAACCACTTATAAGGCAGCTGAACGCTATCGAACGGGGGCCCCATCCTCTAGGGTAAACAAAAACATGTGGAACACCTCTGGTTTCCCTCGGAAAATGATCTACAAATTGGTGGGAAATTTCATATCTTTTTGTATGTTTAGGAGGGTTATATCTTCTAAATGGCAATTTATAAAATCGTTAACCAATGGATTTAGAGGTATCATGTTTTGAGACAAACCCATGCATCAGGGGAGTGATGAAATAAATGATTAAATTACAAATAAATAATATATATATATATAATATCATATGTTACATATAACAACAATAATAAAATAAACATAATAGTAGAAATAATAGGAATACTAAACAACAAAATAATTAATAATAATAAAATATAATAAACACACTTACAAAAATAATGATGTTTAATGAGAACAATGATAATAAACAACAAAACTAATAGTAATAATAATAAAAGAAACAATGATAGTAATACATATATATATATGAACAATAAATACACTATATACAATATATTGATATATTAACTATATACAGAATATATATATACACGATATACAGATAATATATGTGATAAGTAGATGTACAAATGAATATATATATATATATATATATTACAAATTATATTATATATATATGTATATATATATATATGTGATGAACATGTGAGGATATAAAGCATGTAATTTTGATCGGATTTGACGAACTCAAAGCGGGATATATAATCAATAAAACACTGAACTTGGGCGTGCCTTAAAACAACAAATGAAACCACCGGCTTCCTTATCAATTTTCCCAGCTTTGGATACTCTTGGATGACTTGAGGTACCCCGTCAGAATCACCCAAATCAACTCGATATTACCATGATGTTGGATGATTGGATGCTTTTGTGAACATCTAACAACTGGATGGAATAGTTTAGATGTCCAATCATATTTTTCCGCGATGTACACATTCATACCTAAGTTCATTAAGTATTAAAGAGCATCTGGTGGATTAATCGCTGGCTCATATTGTGGTTTATACGGTTTATAGAGGCTCAACAAAAAGGGTTGTAAGGTTTAGGGTTGCCCTGTGCAAGGTATATACCGGAGAGGAAAATCTATGGTTTCCCTATGGATTCTGTAGGAAAATCATCTAGACATGGTTGATTTTCCACATCTATGTAGGTTCACCCTAAGGTGCTTTAGGGTTTAGAGTGGTTATTAAACTGAATGGATTGATTCCTGATTCCTCGAATAAATAAATCTATATATATATATTTATAAACCACGATTAAGCCCTACGAATGGGAATCTTTAAGTAACAAAAAATTGGACATGAAATCATTTTCCACTTGTAACCGGTCCCTAGGGTAGTTAACCTTTCTTATTTCAACCAACTTAACGATTCCGAACTGTGGCCGGCAATTGGGGTTGCTCCCTCTACTATCTGATGAATTTTCAGATGTATACACAGTACCAGTAGCAAACCCACTTCTTCGGGCATGGATCCATCAAAGGGATCAGCCTCGTCAGCTGCCCATTCATGTGGAGAACACTCACGAATCCAGAACTTTTTAAAAATAACAACCGTGATAACCCCAGGTGATTGAAAACAATGTCATGGAAAATGGAAATACAATGATATATCATGAAATCATATTTCTAATACCTGGATTCGCTTAAAAAGTCCCCAAAAAATCCAAAAATATTCTCTAGAGATTCCCCAAATGGCGGAATTTTCAGGGGGAAAATAAAAAAAATCACCTTAAACAAACCTAGGACAACAAATAACTACATTACCATCACCGGTGATTGAAAACCATGTCATGGAAATAATTATTGCTTATATTGGTAATGTTACGCGCTGACACTATCGTTTGCCCAAGAACTCAACAGCCACAACATGCACATGTATTTTCAGATAACTATCAATACAGGTTGATCCGCATAACATGATCATATATATATATATGTTGGGATATTGATCATGCCATGTGGCTTAAAGTCGCACGGAATCGGAAATTGTACCATGATTGGATACATATCATACCATGTGGGATCTCTGTTCTGTTTTAACAACCAACGAATTAATCATGATGATTCAATGTTCATCCATGTCTGAAGTCCATGGCAACATTGACACTTCGCCGTGCCGCAGTAACATACAGCCGCGGCCCAAAGGGAATGAAGGCTTGGCAGCTCTTGTTGGGTTGGCTCACGCCAGCAGAGCGGGCGTATCTCACCCGCAGCGGTGGGATTCTGCCGAGAAGTTCAGTGGGTCAGGACGGTAGCCCGGAATACTCACGGAAACACTAAGAGATGCTACAACAAATTACCTGTATGATTAAAAGGTTACCTTCTTGCCCATGACCCCTGAAAGATACATATCATTATGCTGGGGTGTAGGACCGGGGGGGATCCTGATTGTTCTTCATCATTACATGCAATGACCCCTGAAAGATCCATATCATTACCATTTAGGTTGCGGGGGTATCCTGCTTGTTCCTCATCATTGCACATGAGCCCTGAAAGATACATATCATTACCATTTAGGTTGGGGTGGTTTTGGGGGGTCTCCTGCTGGTTCATCATTATTACATTACAAGGATGATGATCCTTCCCGGTCCGGGCAAACGATGGCGTTTGACCGTGTTGTTACTCACACTGCATTACATGACTATAGCAATTACTGCTGACAACCGAACCCACGCCCAGTCACTGGTCACAATATTCCGTTCGTTCACTTCGCCTCGGGAGCGCGCCAAGTGAAAGTGCTTGGCAAAAATGTTGGCTCCATGGTTCACCAGAGATATAAAGGTAACCCCCTTGAAGATCCATGAAGATCCGAGAGGCTGCCTCTGAAAAAACGTATTTATAGACTTTATAGATGGATCATGATGGATTCATATAGCCTGTAAGTTCTAAGGCCAAACTAAATGAGTCCGCAGCAAAAGTGGCACAAAAGGGGCCCTCGGTCTTCAAAACCATAGCAACGCCGCTTAAAACCGCAAAAGGTATATATAGATCATCTGTATCATACATGGACATGTGACGGATTTTGGTCCACTTTCCACGGAATTCTACGGATTCTCATGAGGACGTGCTTTTTGAGCTCTGGGACTTCGAGGGTGACACCGGCTGTCAGTGCCCTGAGATCTGACATGAGAACATAGTTTGCTGGAAAATCGCACATGTATGGATGATTTCAACATTGAACAATCCATCTAATTACAGTGGATTTTCCATTGCTATGCTTGATTGCTGGAGAGTACTGTAAGTGCTTGGTTTGGATTGTAACATGTTGTAACTTGTAACCCCTACAGTAAGGGGCTTCCAGTTCGATAGGTTTTAGTTAATTTGTAACTAGGCGATTTCATGTTCGTCATGGATACGATACATCTACAATCAGATTGGTTTATAAACCAACAGCCACTAAAAAAAAAAATACTTTACTTCGTGTGATCCCCACCATGACATTTATACATTTTGTTACTGGCAAATCTTCTGGCATTCTATCTGACATATTTTCTGGCATTCTATCTGGCATATCTTCTGGCATT
>Ga0126342_10002134_pt1 | contig 30077 bp, 30 predicted proteins | sample Cyp1metagenome_FD_92528 | JGI IMG/M metagenome (GOLD analysis project Ga0126342, IMG submission 92528) | Coral microbial communities from Lord Howe Island, Old Settlement Bay, Australia - Cyphastrea 1 metagenome | ecosystem: Host-associated > Invertebrates > Cnidaria > Coral ...
CATATTATATCCATATCATATCCATATTATATCCATTTCATATCCATATTATATCCATATTATATCCATATCATATCCATATTATATCCATTTCATATCCATATTATATCCATATTATATCCATATTATATCCATATTATATCCATATCATATCCATATCATATCCATATCATATCCATATTATATCCATATTATATCCATATTATATCCATATTATTTCCATATTATATCCATATTATGTCGATATTTGTTTAATCCCAAAGTATCAATCATAGAATTGGATTATGATAAAAAAATTCAGGAAGACCCTATATTTGATGGTAAAAACCATGGTTTCCTGTAGATTTTCCCTTAAACCAATCCAGTGAATCAATCATCAAAGATCAAAATCAATCCCAAAAACATCTCCGAGCTTCGAGGTGCAGTTGGCTCTTCTACACCTGGGCTACTGAGGTGCGAAAAAAGATCTTGGGCGAACATGTTGTAAAACCAAAGGGAAATCCATGTTTTTATCCATGAAAAATGGTGTTTTACTATGGTTTAGCCAGGGAAAATGGTGATTTAATGTTGTGTTAACCATCAAACATGGTGAATAAGCATGAAGAATAGGCTAATATAGGGATTTAAATGAATTTTTGTCCGTCAACCATAGTGATGTAATGCGGTAAACCAAACAATTTTTTCGGCGATGGTTTCCAATTTCTGATACCTTCAACTTATAAAGTAGTTCGTGTACACTGAGAATGTTATGTAATAAGGTCTTCCACTTTAAACATCTCAAGAACGACCTAGTCGGAGATAGTGGGCTCATACAAATTAGTCGGAGACAGTGGGCATATTTTACAACCAGCACTCAATAATACTGATCTGTCCAAACATGGTACAGTAGACCCAATGTTGGAACAGACAACGGATATTTACCCTCTGGTAAACATACAAAAAGCTATTGAAAATGGCCATAGGCCATAAAAATAGTGGATTTACCCAGCTATAAAATAGTGATTTTCCATAGCTTTTTGTTAACGTTTACCAGGCCGGGTATCCCTCGGATACATCGGGATGACATGGCCCAGAATCTGCCAGCTTTGGATGGGGGATGGGATGGCAGAAGCACCACAAACATCCCCCATCCCCCATGGTTCTGGGATAAAAATCATCTTAGTACTATAAATGTCATGAAATATCCCATAGATGGGGGATGTTTCTATAAATTATGAAGATCATGTTGAACATGTTGAGGGCATCATGTTCGTTTATAAACTCAATATCATTGGAATATATCATGGGATTATATATATATATATATATATATTTGCTCATCAATATCATGGGAATATCATGTTCGTTGGTTATATCTCCCAGGATCTTCCCATGATATCTCCGAGTGGCTGCAGGCGCGTGAGAGGCGCCAGCGCAGTATCTCTGAACACTTGGAACGTCAGGTGGGCTGCAAGACACCCCTGGATTTTGGCCCTGGTGGTTGATGAAATTCGGGATTCTACCATCCAAAATGATGGACATCTGGGAGCATGATGAACCATCAACAATTGTTAAAACATGTGATTGACCTTCTGGTGATTGAACATAGCTATTGAAAATACGATGTTTAAGAGGTAAGCCATCGCACTTAAAAAGCACATTTCCATAGCTGTGGTACCAGAGGGTACAGTAATGGGAATTTAATCATCATCAATCTATAAATATAAAATACTATAACATACTATAACGAGATAATTCATGGTAGGATAATAAATGGTAGGCATTTACCACGGAGATAGCTTTCAGATGTGTTATTAATATGTCTCAGCAAGGCTGATCACATATGAATCATCCATAACATATGATGTCAACTGATGAATGTTGATTGTACAGAATATTAATAGGTTTCAGAACAGCTTTAAAATCTACCAATATATATATACTGGATTAGCATTATCTTTGGGGTTGAAATCTGATATTTTCTGGTTGATGGTTTCATGAATGTTTTCCAACCAGAAATCAGGGGATGATCATCCTGATCCCCAACAAAATGGCACCAAAAATGACATGACTTGCAGAGGGGGCTCAAGCACCAAGATGTTTCTTAGGTCAACATCATCTTCATGTTGATTGTTGATGTTAAACGGATTCATTGAATGGATTCAGTTATATGATGAATTATTTGAACTAATGGTGTATGAAGAAACATACAAGTATGTTTCATTGCCAACTGTATTGCCGCATATATTGCCACATGCGTTTACCGGAGGTGTTTTTGAATGCGTGTTGCCCACGAGAATTGGGACCATGGAGGAACATTCCTATCTGGGATCGCACCAATTAAAGTTCAGGGTTTATGATCGGGATCCAGCCAATTATGAATCTGCATACCTAGACCCTCCAAGTACCCATCTAAATGTCTAAAAGGACCGATTTTTACTATGGCTACTTGGAGGGTCTAGGTACATTCGTCTTGAGTCCCAAGCCCTGAGCCATTCGCAGGTTTCCGGTGCACGGGTGGTGCAGAGTCAAATGACTCAGGGTTGGCAAAGGGTGCGGAACTCAGCTGGTGCAAAAGGATTTTGCTTCCGATCACCACCATAATCACCATATGCTCCATGTATGGTATATTTGCCAACATTTACCCTAAAAATCACCCAAATGTAGGTAAATATACCATACATGGATCATATGGGTAATTTCACAAAACTACATCCAGGAAAATTTCACCAAGAATTGAATTCATAGCTATGCCATGTGTAATTTTTACTATAATTTCACCAATAATTGATAGCAATGTGCTACCGTGCTAGCCTCCAGTAATTTCACATAGCTATTGCCCACAAGTTCCATGATTTGGGAATGGGTGATTTGAAACTGGAATTGAAGACCTGTCAGAAGAGACAGAATCATCAAACATCTCGGAATTGGAAGACACTGGGAAAATCCTCGCAGCGCCCGAAATCGACATCTTCGGCCGCTAGGCGGTTGCAGCACTGGGGCGGCAGCAGATGATTGGGCTCCAGCGACAGTTGCAGGACGCTTTGCGGAGCTGGTGTGGTGGCCCAGGTGGGTTTTTTGGGTGGGTGAAAATTGGTTGATTCAACAGGGATAGAATGTTGATATCATGGTGAAACATGGGAAAAAACATAGGAAAATCATTGAAAATCATGGTAAATCATGGAAAATCATGGAACATCATGGAAAATCCTGGTACATAATCATGGTAAATCATGGAACATCATGGAAAATCCTGGTAAATCATGGAAAATCATGGAAAATCATGCTAAATCATGGTAATCATCCCATAAAATGATATACCCAGTATTAATAATTATTCCATTATTATCCCATTAAATCCACTAGTTGATAGTTACCCTCTGGTAAACGTTTACATAGCTATGGAAAGATCCACCATGTTGAATAGGTACATCATCGAAGTGAATGAGCCATGACTTTAGCTTAGCTATGTAACAAATTACCGGAGACTAACGGTGATAGCATGGCGATTTATCTATCAATGGATAGTGGTGTCGTCCGCTGGCTTTCTGTGAAAGATTGGGGATGGTTTCTGCAGTTTCAGCCACCAAAGATCGATCACTTTTGAAAATTCATGTTTTGAGACCATCTCATTTGTGTGTCATCAATGCATGGTGCTAGATGGCTTGGTGGCTTGCTGGACATCTACATAAATTTCGAGCTTCTGAATGAACGCATTTCAACGGAGAATTTCCTAAAATAGGGGTACCCCAAATCATCCAACTTAGATCATTTTAGTATTGAAACAACCATGGTGACTGAATAGATCACCGGCAAGTAAGTGGCTTCGTGAGGTCCTTCCGAAGCGCTTGGAAGAAGCGCTACCAGAGGTGGGACAGTCCTGGATTTGCTTTCTGTGAAATCCAGAAATCCAGGTATCGTCGATGAGACTGCCATAGATCAAGACAATGGTGGCATCATGAAGTCATGAATGCATCATGAACGCATCGGTGGGAGGCCTGGGTTTGTGACTTCGGGCCATCCATCATGGGTAAGTTGGCATTGCCAAATCCAAATCGAAGGGGGGTCCTGGTTGGTTTTTCCTAGAGATCCCTGTGTTCAAACAGTTTCCCGTCAGTGAGGATATGGTTTTGCTAGTATATATATATATATATCAGTATATATATGTTTCTTTGTTTCGGTACATGCTTGAAATTTCGCGGGATAGATCATCTATCACTGGATTGATTAAAGAGATCATGACCAGTAAACTCAGGAAAGCCGGTGTGTTGTTGTGCTATCCGATCTAGGGCCAAACCCCTGAGGTTTCCATCTGGATTGTAGTCTTACACTTGGACTTTGAAGCCTTCTGGGGATCCATCAATGGCCATTTCAGGAACCAATTTATTGGAGGTACCTACCATAAGGCCCATGTAAAGGCCTAAATTTCAGGGAATATCCTCACCAAATATGACCTTCTATGGTTTTTGGTGTACCTCCATTGGATGTCTCCTGAGTTCCTGACGATGAGAACGATCCACTAATATCCCACTGGAAGTTAGACTTTGAGCAGGGGAACAGACATGAACAGACCACCTTGCGGCACCAAGCTGCAGGCGACTCTGCTCCTTGCTGTGCTGCGCACATCGTGCGCGAGACCTGCGACGCTACATGTGGCGATGGCAAGTGATGCTGCTGCAGGAGCTGTGAATAAAAACAGCAGGAGGATGGCATGGATGATTTCACAATGAGTCAGGGCATGAACGATGCATGAATTCTAGAGTCATACTCAGATGCTCCATGATCTCCATGGTTCTGGTTTATAGCTACAAAACTGATGGATTTTGGGGTGTAATGTTGATACATATTCCAGCACCATGGAGCCAGTTGCTCGTTGTTTTCCATCAACAGAGAGCTCCACGGCAGCATGGCCGAAGGAGAAATCGGCCAAGCGCGTCGAACGTTCCCGCAGGACGGGAAGATCTGAGTTGAACATTCAGAAGCTAAGAGATCCTCAAAATTTGAAGCCAGACATGGGCGCCATTGGCTATCTGGTTGGTGGTTTGGAACCATGGAATTTTACGACTTTCCCATCACATTGGGAATTTCATCATCCCAACAGACCAACCAGCTATTTGTTGCTTTGGATTGGTGGTTTCAGTGATTTCGTAGATTAGAGTCCAGGAATCCCGGAAGCCAACCACTGGTCCTCCCTGCTCCCAAAGGCATGTGGATAGCTTCATTTCTAGGCTACATTCTGCGTGGCTCTTGCAGCAGGCATCCACGGATGGGAGATCATGGGGATGTTTTAGTCCGAAATGGAACCATTAAAAAAGGAAGATTCACCGCAGCTGAAATGAGCGAAGACCATCACAAGTGAATTAGTCCATCAAAGATGGTGTTTTAAACAGTGATATAATGGTTAACATGGTGATACATTGGGAGTAATTATATACCCTCTGGTTATTTGTTACATAGCCATGGTATAGATTGCCCATAGAAATAGATGATTTTCCCAGCTAGAAACCTCCATTTATGGTTGGGATTTTCCATGGCGAACTGTTAGTCATAACCAGAGGGTAATTCCCATATCATCCCACTATTCACCATTGTTAACCCATTGTTAAACCATTAAATCACCATTCAATGATCTGTCTGTGTGATTCATCAATGGATTGGACGGATTGGACCGATGGCTATGTGAAAAAATGGTAGCAATCCGCTGGTTCCATGGGCGCCCAAGAACAAAGAAACGCTGTTTGCTTGCTGTTTGATGGGTGTTTATGTGTTTCACCGTTACTTTCCAAAGAACTTCAAGCTACCCTTTGGTATTTAAACATAGCAGTGGAAAATCATACCATGGCTATGTTACCTTACCAGAGGGTATATCCCCGTATTCATCCACATAACCATCCATATACACCCATGATACCCATAATATATCCATTATATCCCCATTGATTTCCCACTTTAGGTGATTACCCTCCTGTAAACGTCTACATAACATGTGGAGTTTACCCACCATTTGTAGGTCATTTTCCGAACGGGAGCAGGTTTTCCACAACGTTTGGTATGTTCACCCTAGGCCCTAGGGTATCTTATAGAATATCCATATTCCCATCCTGTATGGCATGTGTGGTTCCGAACCTGGCTTTTCTTTGTGTTCTTCGTTTTTGTTAACATGTTAGAAAAGATTGGCATGGCCTGCAAGTTTCACACATGACATGCACAACTGTGCTCTCTCCGCAGCCCTATCTTTTGCAGTTCAAAAGTTGCTGCCGCTTTTCAGTTTTCTTAGAAAAGATTGGCATGGCCTGCAAGTTTCACACATGACATGCACAACTGTGCTCTCTCCGCAGCCCTATCTTTTGCAGTTCAAAAGTTACTGCCGCTTTTCAGTTTTCAATGGATCAAGGGAGACACAACATTTGCATATTTGAAAACATGGAGTCTATATCCAGCTCCCGCAGAAGAAAGAGGCTATCAAGTGCCCATGGTAAAGAGAAGCTATCTAACCCACAGACAGAGAAGAAGTCCAAAGAGCTTCCCATCTTAGGATTTCAGCGGACGCCATCCAGCTGCAACCTTTCATAACTCTGCACTGAGGCACATAGTCGTACGCAGTCCGCAGTAGTAGTATTCATCTGCACATCTACTTCGGGTTGCCTGATGGTTCCTCAGGTAGCTTTGCACCACCAGCCAGCTCTGGCCAGGCGGAAAGATGAATCCAACCACCCAGTGGCAAACTCACCATCAAAATTGGTCGCATGTGTTTCATGTGTGGCAACGGGTTCGGCATCGGGAGTCAGCTGTTGCAAGAGATACTGTATCTCAGAGCGCCAGAGCCACAGACTTGCACCATCGATAGGTTGGCCAAACCTTGGGACTTTTTGTCGGTGTTGGTTGAGTTGGGTTATGACCTTGGCAGCCTTACAGTCGTCCAAGTTGCAGATGTTTGATTGCTACTTCTCAAGCAGAAGAGGGTGAACTTGAGACTGTCTCAGAACTCAGGGCCTTCATCCCTAGATATGATCAAGTCGCTGCTGTGGTTTGTCAAAACGACTCGGGTTGAGTCCCCAATTTGTATGTTCCTCCATTGTGCACTTTTACCTTTTTGGACCGGCGATGCCATGAAACTTTGCCGCTTTCGTTGTATCTGTGTTCATGACTCATGTTCATGACCCCTTTCACGCAGTTCGATTTAAAGGAGCAAGTCTTTTGGTGCGTGTTCCAGCCTCCGATTTAGCGACCCACAGCATTTTGAATGGCCATCGTTCATGCTTGATGCAAAAGTTGCCTCAGAGGGTTGTCGTACAGAACGAAGACCAGCAAAAATGGCATGTCTTGGGGATCATATTGGTTTGGTCTTCACAACCGTGCAGCCTCTGATAGTTGGCTGTATGCTGGGCTTGCGATGTTAGTCTTTGTGGATTTGCGCAGTACAAAAGCTGGAAATGGAGGTCATCCCTGACATTTTTTCATGGTCCGATGCGATGCCGTGCTGCGGGTTCTGTATTTCTTCAGCTTTGAAAGCCAGTTTCGCAGTTCAGCAAATCTCAGCATACACCATGAAAAGTGCGAAAACGACTCTTTTGTCCTGGGCAGCCCAAGTTTTTGAAGCGTTTGATGCCCGTGCTGTGCAGGAGCATCGCCGGACCAATCCCTCAGTCTAGCTTGATTTTGGGATGATGTGCATGCAGCCCTGGCTTTGCAGGAAAGTATAGCTGAACAATGATTGCGGGCTGTCAGTGTTTGCATTCTGGTGCGTGTTCATTAGCACATTTCATGAACCCAAGCATTCGGAAAAGACTCTTGAACCCAACACACCAGATTTGTCCTCGGTACAAGCGATGGCGATGTAGGGAAGTCAACATTTATGCTCAAGAAACTTCACTGGAGCACCATTCAAGGAATCCTTGGTGAGTTGATAGAAGATGGCAACATGTATTGTTTTGTGGCACGCTGTAATTCTGGTTTGCATTGGAGCATCACAATACAACATTCAACTTGAATGCAAAGTGCTTGGAAACGCAAGGGCTAGCCGGATTTGCAGGAAACCATATCCTGGCATCAGGGACCGTGCTGGGGTGTGAATACACGGTTCAAGCTCATGAATAACTTGGACTCTTTCAAGAGATGACACCAGGCCATCAAAACTACACAGGCCGAAGAGTTGAACATTTCCGTCCCTGGTGGGACGACCCCGGCGGTTAAAAAAGGGATGACGCTCCGCTCTATCATTTGCTCGGTAGATCCCATGACAAAGTCTTCAAACAGGATGCGATGATCACAGCAAGACAAAACATGACAAGTATCTGATCGTTGCAAGCATATGCCCATACTCCGATACACATGAGTGTTTGGAACTCTTCCTGGTCATCCTTGACCATAATTTTGAAGATTGGATCATTGCCAGAGTGCCCCTATTGGGGGCTAAAATTGGTTTTGACAATCCACAAAATGATCAAGATGTAGGGTGCAACGTGTCATTGCATGAACTTCTCCATCAGGCATGAGATGTCATCGATTATCATTGATATAAGAATATTCAAAACATTATATCAAATTATGAGGTTTGGAGTTCCAAAAGGCTTTTTTCCGGAAACCATTATTATGGCCCTGATGGGATGAGACTCTCTGAAGTGTTCCTTACACATCATTTGGATGGGAGGTATTTCCAAGAAGATGGAGCTGGGATTCCTCCTGGCATGTTCATTTTCCAAGACACCAAGACCAAGGAGAGACCCAACCAAACATGCGGAAGTTGGACGTTTCTGCATGTCACGAACTAAAAAACGGGGAGGAACATGAACCTGAGGAGGCGAATACGAGTCCCGACTTTGATTGGTTTCATTTCCATCAAGTTGAACACCGCATCACGGAACTCCTTCAGGACATTGGTTAAAGAGACGATGAAGTGGCTGTGCACATCAACTGGATGAATGGTTAGAACCCGCAATTTCGTGAACTTGCCATACATGACTGTTGATCTATTGATGAAATTCTGTTGTATGAGCAACCATATGTGATGCCACTTATTGAATCATTGAGCATGGACATTGGGTCTTGATTTGGGGAAGATGAGTGTGATATACCCCGAACGAGCCAAGGTGTGGCCATCTCGAAACTGCAAAGGCTGCAAGGGTTTTTCTGAGAAAACAGGAAAGACACAACTGAAGCGACTTGGTGTTTCCCACCCAAACCACGTCCAAATTGAAAATTACCACTCTGTGGTGGCGCGGGTCAAGTTGACCACCCCGTTGGAGGGAGCATCATTGGCTACACATGACGGGATACAACGCATCATTGAAAACAAATCGGGTTAGTCCCAGGTGCTCATGCAGTTTTGACGTCCAGGGATACCTGCGATTGCCGCTTCCCTTCTCCCAGAAAAACATTATTGTTGAGTTGGAAGACGCACTATGAATAACAAGGCTTTGATCCAGATTTGACTCATCCAAATACGTAAAAGACAAGTCATTCGAACAGAGCCCAGAAGTTCTAAGGTTAAAGTCGATGAGACGTCAGTACTGAACATATCAGTCCTCAGGACAAATGTGGACGACGACAAGTGGAATGAAATCATTTCAGGATCCGTCAAACATGTCCTGCGTTTGCTTTGGGGAAGAAATCAAGTGAATGTACATGAAACATGGTCCTGAAGCTATATTCAGGGCCATTCTTTGAATCATCAGGCAGAAGCTGTGATGGCAGACATGTTCACTTTTCTGGCCAGGGTTGAAACATTAGAGACCAAGAACTGGTTGAGCAAATGCGGGTTGACATCCTCACCAGCATTTGTGAATGAGCAGAACAAGGGGGATGTGCGAGTAATTAATCTGGAATCTGGACAGGAAAAGAGTTGATTGAAGCACAGGCTGGCATCAACCGACCCTCAGAGGATCAAACTGCACACCGTGGAGTTGTGATGAACATAAACCGTTCAGGATATGGCATTCGACTCACCAAGGACAAGGTTGAAATTGCGTGGGTCATCTAGACAAGGATCAACTGCAAAACCCCCAGCAGACAGCTTGGAGTTCAAACCTTACTGGGTTGCAAACTTCCCTGCTGAGTTTGGACGTTGGCATATTCAATGAATGGTCCGACAAGTAAAAGTGGTGAAAACACAGACACAAATAGTTGATTTCAACTGAGAAAGAGCCTTCCATGAATCTTTCGGCAATTGGGGTCTTCTTGTTGGTTTATCCAGCTCTACAGAGGGAAAGGGCACAACACATGGTCAAAGCGGGCTTCGCGTGCGCCCCCCAAAAGGGAAAGCCCGCAAGCCCAGTAAACGCAACAAAGAATTAACACTATTCAAAGAAACGCTCAGATTCAAGAACCGGTTGGCCTGATGATTTGATAGACGCATGGCAAACATATAGTGACAAACAGAGATTCCGAGAGCCGCCCACCAAAACACCAGTCAAAAGCAGAGAGACCGATTTGATGAAGAAACTTGCACAAGACTTTTTGCAAATGTGAGGGGCAAATTCAAAGGTTGTCTCGGCAAATGATAAATGCTGAATTTGATACCACTGATTTACGAGCTTCGTTTTCGGATACGTTGAGATCAGCCCTTAGCTGTTATAGTCGAAACATGGAGACAAACATCGACAGGTAGAGAATGCTGACCAGGAAATCATCAGCGGTCGAGATCTCCCAAAACGGGAGAAGTGAAGACATCTACTCAAGAACCTTGAAGAGGAACATCATACCCGCACATGAAGCCAATGACCAGTCATATGCATCCAAAGCTGATGTTTACTGCGTGTTCCAAGGTTTCCGCCATACATGTAGAACCTTTTTGTGTGCATGGATCCAGTTTCATGTCTTTTGAATGTGCATGACCTCTGGGATGAACCATATCGCTCATGACATGGGACTATAGGTTTGCCCCATCATATCTCCATTATATATACCTTCATTATATGATATCCCCATTGGTTTGCGATTTTAGCTGGCAATTTGTTCCATAGAAAAAAACGGTATTGTGCTGTATTGTTTCGACGTGAGACCCTCACCAGCTGGCAACACGCACGTGCGGATGCCCTGCAGATGACCTGCGGTTAGAAACTCCAGCTGGTTGATGGCGTTAAGCGGTTTACGCTAGTGCATTATGACAATCCATTCGTGGATTATCTTAAATTGGTTGATAGCCAAAAGGTATTCTCAAGATCCACGGTGCCGGGGAATCCCGTTCTCAGCTCGTGCACAGGGTATGTAACATACATCAACCAACCAGTACAAAACGGAAGGAACCAGCATGACTTAAAATCCTCTGTTGATGGGTGAATTTGTTGGGGGTTATATTAACTGGTTTATTGGGGGTGTTGAATTCTAATGTATTAAAACCCACAATGGGCATATTTACTCGACTCGGGACTTCTACGCAATATCATGTGTGATAAACTTAGATGGACAGTTTCATGTGCCCACATGCTCCAACAAATGAGTGAACATTCCAAAATGCCAAAATCCACATGTATCTTCAAAATCTGCAGATCCTGAAGACTTCAACAGACTTCCACTTTTCATAGATCGAACCACTGGTGGGTGACTTCAGCCTTTTAGTTTACCCAGTGCATGCGTGGCGCTGTGATGCCATTGAAAATTTTAGAAACCCTTTTTGCAGCATGGTTGATTTGGTGTGTTGTCCTACTTAATGATTCTTAAATATTATAGATGACGCATGCACTGGGGGATGACCTACACACCTAATCACCTATACGTAACAATTCCGGCATTGCGCCCACTCACAAACTAAGCATCCTGAACTTGTCGCTTCGAAAGATCTCCAGCACTCTGGTATAGAGGGTAGACTGAGGTTTTTTTTTGCCATCAAAGAGAAAATCAGTTAACCAGTTAAAATAGAAAAAATGCAATTCAGCCTGTATAACAGTTTTGAGTACTTGTTGCCTTGAAGGGGAAAGTAGACTAACCAGCTGAACAATCCCTGGACTAACCAGGTTCTATGTCTGTCTGGGGGATGGTATTGTGAATATTATTGATAGACGATTTATAACCACAATGAAAATGGTTTGTTGGTGGTTTGGAACATGATTTTTATTTTCCGTACATTGGGAATTTCATCATCCCAACTGACGAACTCATAACTTTCAGAGGGGTAGGTATACCACCAACCAGTAATGATACGATAAGGGTATCCTCATGATTTCGCTTTGGAATGTGGTGCGTGACCTCCAAAAAGGTGCCTACGAAGAGCTCTTCCGCATCCTTTCTGACACGCAGGTGCCAGGGACAAGTCAGAATTTATGAATCTTTCCTTGGAATATTGGATAATCCAAATTGCAATTTATGGCCATGATTCAGCAAGCTATATACCCACCCATAAACCATTCTTGATACAGTTAGTTGGCAACAAAATCCCCTAACCAAGCATCGAATCAATCATCATGAGTCTCAGTTATTAATCAGTTCACATACCAAATATAACAGTTGTTTGACCACGACTCCTTTTTTTATATGTCAACATGTTCCAGCTATTATATTAATATCATAGAATGCAAAATATTGTGACCCCTTCTGTTAACTATGTATCCACAATTGTTAGACCCACTGATATTCTCAATTCTTGGCATATTATTGGAAACATCTGAAAATGTCTGTACCTTTCAGTATTAATAATGCGTCACCAAGAATCCCAATTATTGCCAAATCTATATACCAATTACAACAATTTGCCAAATGTCCAATTCTTAGGGGATTTTGCCATCATGTGGAAATCACCTAATAACTTACCGTTCACAACATTCATTGGGAAAATATCCCTGTGGATAAAGTTTTCGCTGGATATGATATTATCATCGGAAGAATCATTCACCAGAATACGATTATTCTATATGATACGCTTTGCATATTCTATCACATACCCTGGGGTAAAATAACCTAGATGTGGAAAACCTATGGTTCCCTCGGGTTTGTTTCTACAAATGGTACGTTTCCAACTCTATATTAGTTAACAGGAGGGTAATCCATGATTCAAGAACTGCTCAAACCATTGGGGTTGGGCCCAAAAAGTATTGAAGCATGGTTTAGGATCACAGAAAAACCATCGGAATCACCATTCGATGTAACAACTATTTCCCGGTTGTGATCCACATATATATATATAAATATGCCAATCTAGAATTCAATGTAACTTCATCATTATGTATACAATGGTTATCGAGAATACTTAACATAATTGTTGTTTAGAACTCTTACCCAGCATGTATATATATATGTGATAGTTATATAGTCCTCGAACTTCATCCAGATATATTCTCAGTTATACACTAATCACATTGGAATGACCATGGGAAAATAACTTTGACCATTGGAAAAAATGATTTGGACCATACATTCCATCTATATTACCCGTCCAATTAGCTATTAACCATCTACAATTCCAATAGATGTATTGTTCCATTAACTTAGATTCTCAGTTATGAACTGTTTTCCATGATAATGGAAAAACTTAAGATCTGTCCCCATGATATCCCATAATTCCGTATGATTCCATTCATGTTATTGTTCCCAAATCCCATACAATGTGGGGCCCAGCTATAAGTTGGTTTGTAAACCCCATGAATGCTATACTAAGTATCATAAACCATAATTATTGGAGTTCTGTTTTCCAACTTAGTTCTGAACCCAACTTCTTCTTGGTTTACCAACTATAACCTATTATTAAGATTGGAAAATAGGTGGAAAATCCGGAGATATTTCCGTTGTTTATTACTATAGCCATATCGTTTGGGGGCCCCACATAGTATGCACAGTTTCGTTAGGTACCATCTGATTATTCAACATAGCTATGATTTCACCATGGCCCCATAGATGATTTAAGTGATGATTTCATCGATTTGAAATGTGTTCCCAATAATAACAAGAATGCTTGCCATGACCCATTCAAGAATAATTATATACCATTTAATAATTTCCCATGACCAATTGCAATAATACCCCTTCTTCCCCTTTTCTTATTACCAATGGCAATTTACCATGTTCATTAATGGTTTTATTGTAATAAGATTATTCCCCATGCCATTATTAGGATAACATTATTCCCCAATATTCTCATTGGTAATTTCCCCTTTTTATACAATGATCAAGTATTAGAAAAATGAGCAAGCAATAAAACATAATGTTAGAAAAAATGCAATTCTAAAATAAACAACGATTCCATTGAAGATAATAATCCCAAAGATAACGTTTCAAACTATTTATGATAATCATCCCCATTTAATAAACCATGATGTTCAACAATTATTACCATTATTACCATATTACTCATCACTATTAATGGCAAAAAAAATAAGAATCGTTATTAATATGGTAATAATCCATTAATAATTAACGGTAGAAACCCATAACAAATTAATGTGATGTTCCAATCATTATTAATAACTTAATTATTTGGATCATTATCTATTAATCCACGGATTTTTCAGTGATTATCTACAAATTATCTAGTAATTCATAATCCATAATTAGTCCATTAATAATTATGGTGAAATCCATAATTAATGGGGATAATTATTGCATGACATTATTCCAATTAATTAATTTTCCCAATGTCATATTCCAATCATTATTACCATCTGGTAAACTAACACAGCTATGGAAAATTGCCCATTCATAGACGGTTTACCTATTAAACATGGTGGTTCTCTATAGCTTTGTTAGCCATTACCAGAGGGTAATTCATTTTCATCGGTTAACTATTATTGGATTATGGGGACATATGGGTAAATGCATTATAATATGGGCAAACCTATAATAATAATCCATATAGATAAATATGAAATACTCATAATAATTACTAATAATATCTAATAATCCATTACAATCCTATAATAATAATCCATTCTAACGGGGAACTTTATCCATTATAATCCCATATTATTATCTAACTTTGAGGAAATACTAATAATAATCCCACAATATTTCCCCTTATGTAATCCCATTATAATCACATTATTTCCCCTTATAATAATATATAATAATCCATAATAATTAATCCCATTATAATCTAATATTATCCATTATAATCCGATAATAATCCCAGTATAAATATATATATATATAATACTAATTATAATGGGGAAGCACTACTAATACTAATAATTCCATTATCATCCTAAAATAATTATTATAATCCTAATCATATTGATAAATCTGTGTAAATTATAACGACCTCACTGCGACCTCACTGCGACCTCACTGCGACCTCACTGGAATCATGGTTAGTAAGGGGAATCATCCCCAAATGGCCTTAATTCAGGTTGGTGAAATATTATAATTTACCCAGATAAATTTCCCCATTCTTCCCCCTTCGCTGCCCTTTGCAGGCCGACCTGGCCAGAGCTGCGGAGGCCACCGCGCTGGCCGAGACGGCGGCCGTGGCGGCGCAGCAGAGGAATGGGCCGTTTCGGGGCCATTTTGGGGCCGTTTTGGGGTGGAGAAAAGGCGGGATTTCCTGGGATTTCCTAGGATTTCCTAGGTGATTTCCATGGAAAACCCTGGAAAATCCTGGGAACTCTAGAAGCAAACATCTGGGAAATGTGGGATTTTCATGAAATTCATGGGTGATTTTGATGGAAATCTTCAGAAAGATCGGGAAAACAACTGGATTTCATAGGTGGATTTTGAAAGACATGTTGGAAAAACATCTGGACAAAAAACGTCCGGAAGTTGAATGGATTTCATGTGGGGAACCTGAAAAGATCAGAACGCAATTGAAGTGAGTTGGCCAGCAAAAGAAGAGATTCATTCAATATCACCTCAGATTGATCAACAACAAATGATATGGAACCAACACAGACTGTCGACGATAAACAGATGTTCCTATTTTCCCATGATTTTCCTCTATGTTTCCCATATTTTCCTATGATTTTCCTATGATTTTCTCTTTGTTCATTGCGGATTACCGGGTCCCCCTTTTTTTGTGGACCAAACCCTCCACTGCACTGCCGTGCTCAAGGAACCAACAAGTCACCGTACGGGTTCTTCCCAGGTGCGCGAGGGAAGCAAACACTGCGTGGTTCTGGTGGTCTATGGCTCAAATATATATATATATAATACTGGGTAAATTATAACGACCTCACTGCGACCTCACTGGAAATCATGGTTAATAAGGGAAATCATCCCATAGTGGCCTTAATTCAGGTTGGTGAAATATTATAATTTACCCATATATATATATATATATATATACATGTAAGATGTAACATAATACAACAATAATAATGATAATGAAAATAATGGTAATACAGTGAACACGTAACTATGATGACTATATGTATATACATATGTAGGGTGTATATATATAGTACTATTACTGTATTTACACAATGTTTTTTTTAAAACAGGTTTATGATTTATGATCTGTTCATGCCATCAATTTGGTGGTCCCCGAGCCATTTATATCAACCTTGTTCATCGTTGAATTGATGGTTGAAAGTGGCCAGAAACCATGATCCTAACCCAGCCGATAGGGGAACCCCACCAATTTTGGCGATATAAGATATATATTTATATATATATATATTATTATAATATACATACTGTGGATGGGTGCGAAATCCTGCACCACCTTGGATGGTTGAAACCCTAGAAGTAGTGGGATGTTTAGCAGCGTTTTCAACTGGTGATTCGGATTTCGCTGGCCCATCCACTGTATTAGCCATGCTTATCTTACCACCGAGATGTTGGTGCCAACACTCCATGGTTGGTTCAAATTCGGATTGTTGGATTCAATTTCTCATTCTTCGCTGGTGTGAGAGCACATGTAGAGTGATCCTTTGCTGACTTGTAAACATTGTAAACCATGCTCATTTCTTTTTTGGTACCCAATGACTTGCCAAATCTCCAGTCTGGTTTGTGTTTGGGAAGAGTATTCCAGTTGCGTAGTAGTGAGGTGTCTTGGCGGGGTTATTAATTCAGCACCATCCAACACCGTCCAATTCATCCAATTTGATCTCCAGTTCTGTTTCTTGTAGGACCCAATCTCATTGGTGATTTCAAATATGTCCAAAGATTATCGCAAGTCTTCAAGTAAGGGTTAAAAACCATGTAAACTAAGATGTGGAAGATCCGTTTGGAGATATTGTTTCTAGGGAAATCATAGGTTTTCGCACATCTTTCTGTATCTTTACCCCATTATCCAACACCTTTATTGGACGAGTTTTTTCATCGTCAGTCCTGCGTGGCCGAAGCCAGAGGCAGGTGGCTGGTCCGGGGTCCGGATTACCGATTCAAGCTGTGACCTGGAAAGGGGGTTGGCAAAAGGTTGACTCTTTAAAATAGAGTTGACTGGGGAAGGTAAACCATATGGAGTAATAAAACCATAAATAACTATCATGTTTACCTTCCCCAGTCAAAATAGACTCATGTTAAAACCATATGCTTTTGATGGACATTATATGGTTTACCATGGTTTACCATCCATCACCTATTGGAAAACCGAAAAAAAAACATGCTTGTTCCCTGAACCCGAGTTTGTACTCTTTCTTGGCAGGTTTTACGACCTCAACCAAGTTCCCAGGCCCCACGGGCGCTGATTTCCTAAGGGTTGAATCTTGTTCTGGACATGTTTGGATCAGTGACTTTTTGCTAGTGACTACCGACAATCAACATAGTCAATCCATATTGTTGTACACCGATTAGTATCGATTAGTGCATGGACAGTCAATGGTGGAACATACTCTTGTACTCATCATCATCAATTGATGGGGTGGGGCTTATCTTCAAACATCTTAAACAACTATGTCATCGTCTTAAAATACTTTCATCATCGGCGTCGGCGTCGGCATCATAATCATAATACCATTAATAATAATAATAATCATCATCATCAACATCAATATCAATATCCAGGCGGGATCGTGGAACATTACAACATGATCATCACATATCATCACCAAAACCAAACATGATTCATCAGATGTCGCCAAGATCTTGGGATTGAACTATGTTATGAACATTTATGAAGCATATCCAGATATGGGATCACATATTTAATGATCTTTGGATCATGGATCCTATAGCTTTTTTGGGAACCACCCAGTGACAGCTTCTCTCTCCCGGCTGGTGATGAAAGTCATGGGGCCTACCCCAAGAACGCTGGTTGGTTTTTTTCTATGGGAAAATCCCAATCTAAAATGGATGATAACTATGGGTAGCCCCATGACTTTATTGGAGAAATCTCCATATGAAATATATAAAAGATTATAAATGATGGAACGACTTTGGTGACATCATCATATCACCGGTGCTAATATGGCTCCTGTTTTTTGAAGCTCTTCCCATGATGATGCCTTGTGTACAAAGATTCACCAATTCCACGCCTGGCAATCTGGAGGGTGATCGAAGTCGCGAAGCTATTTTACACGCGATGCGTTGCCAATGCAGATGTCACATGTCTTTCCAAGTCACATGGATGGCCCGCCATCTGCCGCAGAATCCTGGCAAGACTAAGCCAGTGACTGGCGACGACTTTTTTCTGATTTGAAAGTGACGTTGCAACCAGAACTCTAGTCATAACCATAGATATCTAGATATTTCATGATAATTCTAGATATAGATATTCAAATTTTTATCCCAGAGATATCCCATAGAAAATCCTATAACCACAACCAGTCACCCATCTGTCCCAAGCAATACCTACAGCGTCTCACCGCGGCCCGCCCGGCGGTGCTGTGCAGCGGGTGCGCCATGGGCCGCCGGGGACAGCAACGTGGAAGCCCCTTGGCGCCATGGGAACGATGTGGGAAGCCCGACTTCTCCCAAGATATATCATGATATATCCCATTTTCTCACCACCCAAAAAATCCGAACTCAAACCTTGAGTGTATATATATACATATGATATATATATATATATGTATATATATATATATATATATTATATGGATATCTTGTAGATATCTTGTTGTCTCAGAAACATCCACATCCTCCCAGGCGGAGAGGAGGCGCGGCGAGGCACGGCGCCGGTGTCGCAGCTGGAGGATTTGATGCGGCGCCGGGGCGTGGACGCAGCCTGGGACGCGTTGGAGGCCTGGGGGTGGAACCGGGGGGTGGTGGTGGTGGATGACTCTTGGGGATTTGGTGTTGGACTTTTTGACCTATAGTTCTGGGGTTTTCTTGGGTTATTTCGTGGTTTTATTGTATTTTCGTTACGGGGATTTCTTGGGTTTATATATAAATTATATATATATATATATATATAATACATAGACAAGTAGCAATGATGTTGGGATGCTAGGGGGGTTTTACGTTGGCCAATCAGTTTGATGATATTTGATGATTATGGTGATGAACGGGGAGCAACATAAACCAACAAAGATCAGTATGTGTTGTTTGATCAAATTGCCTACATATGTGATCATATGTGTATATGATATATTATAATATATCTGTAATATGTACGTAACATGTACTGTGATTTTCTTTTGACTACTGACATATAGTGATATTTTCTGGAGCACTGAAGAATGACGAAACAATAGCAGGTTACATACCGACAAAAAACACGATTTCACCAGCAGATGGGCACTGCAGCCAAGTATTTTGCTGTAGGCCCATTGGCTAAATCAGTTGTAGCTGGGAGCAGGGTCCGTAGTTGTGACAAACAAACAAGGAGGCAATTTAATCAGTAGAAACGATATATTTATTTAAATCTATCTATATTTTGTTATGGATATAAAGACAACAAATTGAAGACGGCAGGGAAACCTACATTGATGGGATACATCTTTTGAAGCACTTGGGCAACGCTACTTTTACACCCCCAGATAGGGTTGTAGACGTAGATTGATTATTTCTATAGTGGTTACTGCAATTCCCTTATTATTTAGTGGTTTAACTACCATTAATGTGCTTGGTTTGGATCAATCCCTATGTTTTTTTTGCAATACATGTATTCATCTTTGACTAAGGCGAACATTTCTCAAATGTCTACATCTGTAATATTTCTCAAATGTCTCTCCCCATGACATTTTCCAATTTTCCAACTTAATCCAAGTTACGCTAATCATTGGTTCCTCCAAGGTCCAGTCGGTATGTTGGTCACTGTTTGGTTCAAAAAAGACACATACTGCGCCAAGGTGGTTTGGAACGGCATGCCCAAGCTTTCCAGTAGTTTTTTGGGGATCCCCCAGTTTGGGAAACCTCCATATTTCTTGTTGCTAATATATGTCTGGTTGGTGCTGACTGGAACCATGGATTTTTTTTATGACTTTCCCATCATATTGGGAATGTCATCATCCCAACTGACTTTAACTCCATCATTTTTCAGAGGGGTAGGGCTCAACCACCAACCAGTATAATCTGGTGTTTTCCTGAGAATCTTCCCTTAGATCAAACCATCTGCAGAACGCAAAAAACGACTGCGAGAGATCCCTGGAATGATTAAAAATTAAGGGAATCATCCCCATTGGCCTTACTCCTTATGGATATCTAAAATTTTCCAGCTTAGTGAATTTCATCCATAAGGAGTACCCTCTGGTTATGTCAAAATAGCTATTGAAAATGACCATTTATAGTGGATTTTCCCATTAAAAATGGTGATTTTCCATAGTTATGTTAGTTTACCAAAGGGTACATTGGCCTATGGGGATATCACTACAATTTTCTAGTGAACATTTTCCAGCTTTCTCCTTCTTGTAGTGAATTTCACTACATCCAGATCGGCATCATCCCAAGTACATTGATGACTTACCTAGCCAGGCAGCCAGGAAAATTGATCTACCAGCCCTATTCATCCATACTACTTATCATATCATACAATCTAATCATATGGATATCATATTATCATAAATAGACTAGCATTTCTGAATAATGATCTATGTATATTAATTAATTTATATATATTAATATATGCTATTGGCAATATTGGTCTACCAGCCATCATATCTTATCACAATTCAACCAGGACATGATGCGTTCCGGCCTTCCCTCGGACCGCTTCACCGTCTCGCGGATGTTGATGCGGACCCTGGCAGACGGCAGACGGACCTGGGATCTGGTCCCCAGTCCAGTCGCGGAAGTCGCGGTTGTTCCGTTGTGTAAACTGGGGGTGCCCCCAGTTATCCATTTTCTGGTTGGTGGTTTCAACCTACCCCCTGAAAAATATGAGGTCGTCAGTTGGGATGATAATTCCCAATATGTGGAAAAACATGTTCCAAAGCACCAACACATTTTAATAGGAGTGTAGATTATAGACTGGTTGGCGGTTTCAAACATGAATGTTATTTTCCATCATAAAAAAGGGATGTCATCCTTCCCATTGACTCATATTTTTCAAGCAGCAAAACGATGGGTTTCAATGGATGGATTTCAAAGAAAATTTTCGTGAGCTGTTTATTGCTGTTTTTCGGACATGGAATTCAATCCGCTTGAGAATTTGGCTTAAAACAACAAACCCATTTGAACAACCAAGAGTTTGGTTTCATCATAGAAGAACTTCTAACCAACAGATTTATCTTTTTAATTCATTGTCTTGGTAGAATAGGGTACACCCCCCACTGACTACATCAGTGAACTTGTGTAATTATATATATATAAACCCCATGGCCCATCAAAGCATCCTTGGGTCCAATCATCAGCCCCAAATCAGCTGTGATTTCCAGCGTTGTTCAACATGATTCGGATTTTTACATGGCAACATGGAACCCCAGTTGTTTGAAGGGTATGAACTCCCGAAATTTGTATCAGAATATATTATATATAATATACACTATCTATGTATAAGGAGTATGTACTCTGAAGTGTTGCTTTCCTACTCGAAGAAACATGTAAAAAAGACGTTGGACTTGAACACACCGTTTATTATTTAATTTCATAAACCCAATAAGAACAACACATCCCAATATGACCAGTACATACCAGTAACATACATGGGTGATTAAACAATTCAACAACACATCCTCCCAAAAAATGGTAGGAGTATGATTGGCCCTAGGATAGGCTAGGATTGTCATTAGGTGATTAAACAACAATTAATGAACAATCATTAGAATAATTAGGTAATTAATGATGAATCATTAGGTGATTGATTGTTATTGCCATTAAGTCATTAGGTCAAAAGTCATTAGACAATGGTTTAAACCATATGACATCATTGTTAATTTTATTTAAACATCATTAGGTGATTAAACAACCACAATTAATCATAATCCTAACAATTAAACAATTAAACATCATTAACAATCATTATGTAGTGGTACAAACCTAATGACAATAACAATCAATAAGTCATGGCTATAAGTCATGATTGTTATCAATTACCGTATTAGAGTTTAGTAGGTAAATGACAATCTTTAATAGGTAAATCAACTGTAAATGGGCCATTTTCAATAGCAAACTGTTAGTCATTACCAGAGGATAAATCCCATATCATCCCATTATTCACCATTGTTAACCCATTAAATCACCATTAAATCACCATGAAATCACGATTTATAGTGGTTAAATCACCATTTTGTTTCCTATGGTTTTATAGTAGAATCACTGTTAGTTTGCTGAAGTTTCCCGTCTGAGGGCCGCCGGTCATGTGACTTGGCCCGTAGGTGAAGATCAATCGATCTATCGCCCTGGTGGAGCAGTTTGTCCAGCAGCTTGGACGATGACCTGGGACCACGGGTCTAAGGTAAATAATATAATAATATATATATATATATTATATTATATTATATATGATATTATTACATATATATATATTATTATATATTATTAATTATTATATATATATATATATATATATCTATATTATATTTTATACAGTATATTGTATAATATGTGTATATATATATGTGTATCCAACTGATATATATATGTATGTAATAAGTGTATTATTATAATTTAGTATAGTTTTTAGTGAATTCACAATAATTCATTATACAAAGGGATTACTACAAAAACATAATGGCTATTATATCCTATATTAAAATGATCCTATATTTATACCTATTAATACCTTTATATCCAATGGTTTATGTAATTTATAATCCCATTAATCTTTTTGTATGGCTATAATTCACTATATAGGTGTACAATAGGTATATACATACTGTATATATAATCCTATAGCAGCTATCTCTGGCTGCCTGATCTCTTGACGCTGAGGCAGCAGCCAGTGGAAGCTGATGAGGTGCTCTTCAACGCAATGTCACTGGATGGCATTGGTTTAAGCATGGAAAATATGCTGGGGAAACATGGTGTGCAAAAACCATGGTTTAGTGTTAACCATGAAAAATGATCCAACAAAATGGTGGATTTAAGGATCAAACACGAGGGTTTTTCATGGTGGATTTAACCATGAAACATGGTGATTTAGCCTCTGTTTTTTTTTAAAAACATAGCTATGGAACATGGCCCATAGAAATAGATGACTATATTAGATGCTGGTAAAAATCAGAGGGTAACCATCAACAGTGACATGAAACATGTGGTGATACATCCTGGATGGGCCAGCGAAATCAACACCTTACAGATGGTTAAAAAAAATCCGGGGATTATTTTAGGGAAGATAGTACCATAAGGTATCAAGATGTACGAGTTTTTTGCCATGAAAAATGGCGATTTACATAGGACATTATATAATGGGGATATGAAGGATTTTAAACTTCATAACCTTGGGTATGAAAAATTGGATGATCTACCAAGTTTTTAGCTCGGGATGGGAATTCCCAATTGGGATGGATTATTGCCGTTCAGCAATGACCATTGGCTCAGTTATGGTGACTTTTATTGCAGTAGCCTCTGGTAAACGTTAACAAAAAACTATGGAAAATCACCATTTTCAATGGGTAAATCCACTATAAATCACAATTTTCAATAGCTATGTTAAATTACCAGAGGGTAGCTGATTCATTTTCTGTCTTCCTTCCTTTCTTTCTATCCTCCTTTCCTCCTTTCCTTCTTTCTTTCCAACAGCTTGGGGTCACACTTCGAATGCACAGGCTAGATCAGTGACGGCAGAGTCGCTCCTGCTGTGTCCCCGAGATGATGAATAGTCATGTTGATCCCCCAAAAAAGATCCAAAAAACTCCCAATTATTATCAGGAGCTTTGGATGTTTTTCACTGATATCCACTGTACTTTTAGTTTTTTCCACTATCCAAAAGACTCTCCCCATTTTTTTCAGCTCTCAATTCCTCAGGTTGGACACCCATTCCCGGACAAAGGACATCTCCAGGCTCGAGTCGACGTACCAACGTTCCCTGGTGAGGTGAACGGTGATTTCTGCTGGGCTCGAACGGTTAAAGGGAGGGTAAATGATAGCCACAAGGGGAACCAATGGGTTATTCTACGTCTACTGTATCTATTTATCTAGCTAGCTATCTAATCTAATCCAATCCAATCTAACCTAATCCAATCCAATCTAACCTAATCCAATCCAATCTAATCCAATCTAATCCAATCCAATCTAATCCAATCCAATCTAATCTAATCCAATCCAATCCAATCTAATCCAATCCAATCCAATCTAATCCAATCCAATCCAATCCAATCTAACCCAATCCAATCCAATCCAATCCAATCTAATCTAACCTAATCCAATCCAATCCAATCTAACCTAATCCAATCCAATCTGATCCAATCTAATCCAATCTAATCCAATCCAATCTAATCTAATCTAATCGAATCCAATCTAATCTAATCCAATCCAATCCAATCCAATCTAATCCAATCCAATCAAATCCAATCCAATCTAATCCAATCTAATCCAATCTAATCCAATCCAATCTAATCTAATCTAATCCAATCTAATCCAATCTAATCCAATCTAATCCAATCCAATCTAATCTAATCTAATCCAATCCAATCTAATCTAATCCAATCTAATCTAATCTATCTATCCTTCTCTTGTAGCTGGGCTGTTTAGATCAACACTGGCTTTGAGAAAAAGATGGCTTCTGTGGAGGTACAGTTTTGGAGAAAAAAAATCCTCCAGAAACACAGCTGGAATTTTCGACGAAGAATGGGGATGAATGCTGTGTAAAAAAAACCCATGAACATTGGAAAGAAATCGATAAAGATGACGACAGCGATGGAAACTGGTAATTTTTCACCAGTGATGGTTGTGGGCCATGATGGCCATGGCCATCATGGCCCTCCCTGATGCCTAGGTATGAAGGACTTGGGTGTGGAAGCCTCTCACGTGACCTTGGGAATCCTCGTCAAGGCCGGGGAAAACCAATCAAGTTTCGATCAAATCCATAACGTTGACATGGCACAAGTTTCTATACATAACATTATATCTGGTTGGTGGTTTGGAACATGAATTTTATGATTTTCCATATATTGGGAATTTCATCATCCCAACTGAATTTCATATTTTTTCAGAGGAGTTGAAACCACCAACCAGATGTTATGATTAACTTCTAATTACCTATATACATATATACATATATCGAAAAACCTAAACCCTAAAATAAATATATATATATATGTTCAGGGTCAGACAGATTCCATGATTCTTAATCGATACCAACTTCCATAGAGCCAGTGATGCTGTCATGCTGACATGCTCCCACCTCCTGCAAGCCACGTTTCGTGAGAAGAGGATACCAATTGCAAGGAAACTACTGGTTGGGGGTTTCAACTATGTATTCTTCTTCAACCATACTTGGGATGATTACCCTCTGGTAATTTAACATAGCTATAGAAAATCACCATTTTTAATGGGTAAATCCACTATTTCTATGGCCATTTTCAATAGCTATGTTAGTTTACCAGAGGGTAACTTGAGATTCACTAATACTACTTTGTGGATGTTTAAGTGGCACGACGTGGGGTATTTTCACAAAACAGCTCACAGTTTTTGACTTTCTAGTAGCAGAAAACCCAGGCTTTTGAAGTATCTGGACATCTCAAATTGGACCATAAACATCCCCGACATTGACTCAAACATGGTTTATCCAACCGCTCCATTTTTTCTGTGGTTTTCCATCGTAAAAATCATGGGATCATCCTGGTTCCGGTGGATCAAACTTGGCGAGGCTTACGGCCAAGTTTGCGATATCAAAAAGGTCCTGCAACTTTGGGTGCCTCGGATGGCAAAAAAATGGCCACTGAACAGTGGTGATGCACTGTGAATTTGGGGGGTAGCCTATCTTCAGACAAACTCTAATACCCATAGGATCCATGTATGGTATATATGGTAACATGGATCCCATCAATATATCCCCAATGTTAGCATATATCATATATACCATACATGGATCCTATGGGATATACAATTATGATTAATTATGTTACATAATGTTATACATTTATTATCATTCTGATCGTTGAACATCTTGGTGACGTCCTCCTTCTTATTCCTCTTAGCCAATGTTTCTGAACATTGGATTTAACCATTGGATAGAATCTGGATTTAACCATTGGATTTAACCATTAGTCCTATTAAATAGAATCTTATTCCTCTGAACGTTTCTGAGGACGACATGAAGGAACAAAGGGAACAGGCCAACGCCGTGACCTATGGCTGCATGATCAACGCCTGCGTCAAGTGCAGCCAGACCGAATCCCGGCCGTTGGTGGTTTCGATCCGGATCTGAAGGATAGGCCTGGTAGGCATCAATAGATAGGCCTGGTCGGAAAGGAACAATGCCGCGAAAAACCAAACTCCTTGCCCAAAAGCTTTTTTTTGTGCTTTGATGGCTAAATATGGAACATGTCCATATTTTCTTTGAATGTTGATGTTAAGTAGAAATTTGGGGATTTGCCACTGGCTTTAGATCGCCTGGAAGAGGCTTCAAAAAAATTCACGACGGATGAAGAATTTGCGCAGTTGAATCTCTGGATTCCAGCCTGAGCCAGCGCGTTCAACATACCCGGCCTGGTAAACTAACATAACTTATGGATAATCACCATGTTTAATGGGAAAGTTCACTATAAATGGGCCATTTTTAATAGCTATTTTGACATAACCAGAGGGTACCTTTGCCTAATCCCTTGACAGTTGTCATTTTTCGGGAAACAGCGCTGCAGATCTTCCAGTTTTTTGGCGCCATCCGAAGTCACGAAATCCCCGTTGTCGCCCATTTTCGCGTTGCGTTAGGAAAAAGCGCTGCAGATCTTCCGTGACATGCAGAAGAGACACAAGCAGTGCAACACCATCCTCTACACCACGCTGACCCTCGGCTTTGCTGGATACCTTGAATGGGTTGGGATAGGATGCAGCAAAATTGTACGAGAATTCGTGAAACTATGAGTATATTAGTCTGATAGTAGATGCTTGGCAACTTGTCAGACTTGTCATCATTCAAATACTGTGATTGATATAGATATAAGAATGGACTAGGGGGGCCCAATCAACATGTACTAGCTTCAACCATTGGTTAGTGCTGCAAGTAACCACCACATAGTCGTTGAATCCTGAAGCTGCAGGATCAAGGGCTATGGGAACGAAAAGGACCTCAGCACCGCGATCATGTTGTTTCGGGAGATGAGAAACGAAGGCGTTCCTTACAACACCATCGCCTACAACTCCATCATCGTGCCTCTGCTGCACCGAAGCAGAACAGAACGTATGGAAACAGACCATGGTTTTAATAGGTAAATTATGGTAAATTCATCGAACTAAATTGGGGCATCTATACCATTAGCTATGATAAATGACCGGAGGGTAGTATAGTGGACTATCGGACTGCACATCCCTTGGGGTTGGGAACCCAGGGCCTGTTGAGTCATGATCAATGTCCACATCCATTGATTGGCTACCCTTCAATCGACTGCAGCGGGACTCATAGACCAAATGGTGATTTGTAGGTTCGTAAATCGGAATATGAATGAATATGACTTTTCTAGGACATCAAGGATCCAGTCTTCATATAGCTGCTTGTCTGTGTCGGATGTGTGTGTTCCTAGGGTTTCAATAAAGAAGACCAAAGTAGAACACTGCTAAATTATAAGTATAGTTAAGATGCCTGATGTTCAACGTCAAGAACTGATGAAGAGAAGGATATCTTGAACGTCGCCAGCAAACATGTGGATGTTCATGAAACATAAACATAATCTGAAATGGCTGCAGATGTTTTCTTTTGTATATTTTCCCAAAGAGAAATCCACTCCTTGGGGAATCTATAGGGAATATTCTATATAACATGATACAACTATATATATATATATATTTCTATATATTTTAAGGCTTCCTTGCTCGCGAATTCAAGATAAGACAACTAATCTGAATAGATGATGATTTTTCTGTACTATTGGAACATACTAAGTGGTCAGTTACACCAACAGTTACCCGGCCTGGTAAACGTTAACAAAAAAGCTATGGAAAGATCCACCCATTTTTCATGGGAAAATCCACGAACTTTCTATGGTCATTTTCAATAGCTATGTTGACATAACCAGAGGGTAAGTCCCATTTGATCACCATTAAACCACCATTATTAATCACCATTTTCCTATGGTTTTATAGTAGAATCACCATAACCAGAGGGTACCAATTCTGCTTTTTGCTCAGCTCATCCCTTGGAATCCGCCACGGCCAGGACGTGTGTATCAAGTGCGGTGAAGTCGGAAAGGCGGAAGACTTCTTCCAGGACGAAACGCGAGTGACGTGACGCCAGCGTTATGTTTGAAAACTCGTTAGGACGGTTTCATAGATGTCTTGTTTCAATAGGCGAAAAAATGCTGGTTCATAGATGTTGGATATGGATGATTGTTGGTGGTTAAAACATGTTAAAACCGCATTGTTTCCAGTTTTATAGCCAGTTATCATAAGAGGTTGGTGGTTTCAAGTATGCTTAGATGTTGAAAAACATGTCACTCATCGATCATGATCCCAAGTGACTGTATCGGGCGGGTGACTGAAACCAGCGACCAGATAAACATACACATTGATTTGAATATGAATACATTACCCCCTGGTAATTTAACATAGACCCTGAACATGACCTATTTATAGTGGAAACTAGTCTTGCAACCCCTATCTGGCAGGGTCTATGTTAATTTACTGGAGGGTATATAAAAATATGTATAAAAAAGGGCAATTGAAGATGATTTGAGTGTTGGACACTGCAAGTTTTGGGCTGTCAGTTCTTTGATTTCAATGGATTTCAGAAGCGGAGGTTTGAGAATCTGATAAACATACCACATAAACATACGTGCTGGAAAAATATCCGTCCATTCTTGCAGGATTTTGATCCATCAAAATCCTCGCATAAGTGTAACCAGTCCCTCCGCTAGGCATGGTGAGTTACCACAGTATTTTTTATCATCACAGGTGAAGATTATCCGAAGGAATCCGTTTTCTGAAAGGTGGGCTGGCCCTGCGATGACGATTGGAAGTCTCAGTCAAGACCAGACTAAAATTGACGAATCCTCATATTTTGGTGCCGCTGGGTTCCTGTTTTGGTTTCCATCACCCATAGGATCCATGTATGGTATACTAACATTTGGGATATATTGATGTGATGGTAAATGTTACCATATATAGGATACATGGATCGTATGGGTCATGAAGCAAAAACGGGACCTCTGGAAGACCGGAATCGAAACGGGGTACCCACTGCCAGCATACATTGCTGATCATTGCCGGTAGTATTTTCCACATGCGGCACTTGCATGCACTTGCGAGTCGCCCTTTTCAGGAGATGATGAGCGATCATAGCCCAGACACTTGTGTCCGAATGTGGACTGGGCACTGGGCAAGCTAGGGAATGGCCTAAAGAAAATCCAACGAATCCTGGTGTCATCCAACGAAATGCATGACCTGATCACGTGATTTCGCAACTGGAGCCATCAGTGTTGGGGATACATCATGAGCATCGAGAAATGATCACCGCTGGCAAATCATCCGTTCACAGATGGATTTTCCATGAATTGATACTGGACACTTCCCATTTTCACGTGACAATTGGTATACCCTCTGGTTATTTACAGTAACATAGCTATGGAAAACGGCCCATTTACAGATGATTTTCCCATTAAAACCTCCATTTATAATGGATTTTCCATAGCTATGTTAAATAACCAGATGGTAATTTGGCCATGTAAACTGGTTGCACTTAACAGCCATATTAAAATCTCTGCTGGTATATATATATATATGATATGTATATATATGAGCAGGGACCCCCACACCCCCCCCCC